>ERZ780149.795-NODE-795-length-38919-cov-12.483378_pt1 | contig 38919 bp, 43 predicted proteins | sample MGYA00511367_ERZ780149 | MGnify/ENA primary metagenome ERZ780149 (study PRJEB29588, sample SAMEA2153852) | human gut metagenome | biome: human gut; feature: human-associated habitat; material: faeces | place: Denmark | collected 2008/2010 ... | reverse complement strand
AATCCGTCGGCTTAGAATATCCATTTGGAATATTTTAGTAGAAACCTACTTGAAATGTTATTCTACAATAGGTTTGCGAGTTGAGGCAAGCCTATTTTTTTATCCCTCATAAAACGGCTTGATAGTAGGTCTGCCTTAACTTGGCAGACCTATTTTTTTGTTTTACGGAGGTATTGCTTATGGGCAAGAAGAAAGACGTGGTTTATCTCGGAGTGTGTCTTTCGCCTGCTACCCACGAGGAACTGAAAAAGCTCGCCGCAGAGAAAGAGCTTTCGATGAGCACCCTCGTAAGGCAGCTTATCAGAGATTATCTCGCAAATGCGCAGAAATCGGCGTAAAGGAGGCACGGCATGAAACGCTTGAAAAGGTTGGAATCAATCGTCCGCGCGGAGCTCACGGAGAACGAGGCGGCAAGAAAGAGCGACACGGCTCTCCTCATGGGCTGTTTCGAGCGCATGGGAATTGACACATCAAGGTCGTTTGCGGAGCTTGCGGCAGACGGAAGCCTACGGCAAATGGAGAGCATTACAAGGGCTCGCCGCAAGGTGCAGGCAGACTCTCCCGAGCTGAAAGACGGCACCGTTACGGAGCTGCGCGCAGCCCGCGAGGAAGAGTTCAGAGAATACGTGAAAGCGAAATAAGGAGGACATACAAATGGCAAGCGAAAAAGGGTTTGGCACACCGTCGGAGATCATCATCGACGGGCGCAGAATGAGCCGCGAGGAGTTCGAGACGCATATTGCGGAGTCGGGCGTCCCGCAGGTTGACGTCAAGAGGTTTGCGCTTACGCGCATAAACGGCGTCGTGAAGCTGTACATCGCTACGGTCTGACAGGAGGGAACACAAATGAAAACAATCTCGTTTAAGCAGGTGGAAAGCGCACTTTTCAATCTCGACAGCATGAGGACGAAACTCATGAACGAGCGCGACGAGGCTTATGAGCGTGCTTGTGAGGCGTTCGCCAAGAAAGACCGAGAGTTGAGCCGAAAGCTCGGAGATGAAGCCGATGAGATAGAGGCGAGGATCGACGAGGTAGAGGAGCTGCTCGGGAAAATGCGGAGCGGGCGCGTAACCCGCAAAGAGTGGGATAGAGTACAGGAGCTTGTCGCCGAAAGGCAAATGCAGAGGTATGTAACCTGCCTCAACAGCGGCATGGACGAACGCACCGCCGCGGGCGCATTTGACGATTGACGGCGAACACAACAAACAAAAGGAGACAGAGATCATGAGAAACTTCAAACGCACAAAGAGCTTATCTGTGGCGAATATCTTTGCGCCCGAGCTCGTCGGAAACGGCGGGACGGAGCGCAGGCTTTTCGCCGTTCGGGTAGGCTCTTTCTCTTGTCTCGGGAGGGCTGTATGGCACTTGAAAAGATCAGGTTGAAACACGGTTCTCCCGAGTGGCAGGCGTTCCGCAAGACGGGAATAGGCGGATCGGACGCGGCGGCGATCCTCGGACTGTCCCCGTTCAAGTCAAACATTGAGGTTTGGGAGGAGAAAGTGGGGCTCCGCGAGCCCGAGGACATCTCCGACAAACCGCAGGTGCAGTACGGAACAAGGGCGGAGGATATGCTCGTCAAGCTGTTTGCGCTCGACTATCCGCAGTACAAGGTGCGTCAGGATAAGCAGACGGTGTACCGCAGAGGGTTTATGTTCGCCTCGCTTGACGGAGAGCTTACGGAAATCGAGACAAAGGCGCGCGGGTTTATCGAGATAAAGACCACGGAGATACACTCCGCCGCCGCGTTGCAAAAGTGGGACGGGCACGTTCCCGAGTATTACTACGCGCAGGTGTTACACTACTTCGTTACGCTCGGTTGGACGTTCGCGTGGCTGAAAGTACAAATCAAGCAGACAGGCAGGAACGAGCAGACAGAGTTTATCACGAGGCATTACCCGTTCCTGCGCAGGGCTCTCATGGAGGACATGAAATTCCTCTACACGAGAGAAAAAGAGTTTTGGGGCTATGTTGAGCGGAAACAAAGACCGCCGCTGCTCCTACCCCCGATTTACAAAGAGTAACAAAAATCAAAATTTTTGGAGGACAAACTTATGGCAAACGAATTGGCACTCATTCTGAAAAGTCCCGTCGAGGAGCTTATTCCGAAGATGATCGCGTGGAACAACGCGGAGCTGCTCGCAAGGGTGGAGGCAACGCTCGAACAGTATAAGGGCGTAACCTACGACGATTCTCAAATCGCCACGGCGAAAGCGGACAGGGCGCAGCTCAACGCATTCTGCAAGGCTCTCAACGACGAGCGTATCAGAATCGGCAAGGTCTATAACGCCCCGTATGAGAAGTTCAAGGGCGAGGTGGACGAGGTGCTGCAAAAGGTCAAAGGCACCGTCGCGGAAATCGACGCGCAGGTCAAGGCGTTCGAGGAGCGCAAGCAGCAGGAAAAGCAGAACGAGATCATCGAATACTTCAAGGCGACCGTCGGAGACTTTTCGGGGCTCATTCCTTACGAGCGCATACACAACCCGAAGTGGCTGAACGCCTCCACGACGATGAAGTCTGTCAGGGCGGACATCGACGCCGTATTCGAGAACGCCCGCAACGCTCTCGTGGCAATCGAGGCGTTGCAGTCGGAGGACGAGGAGCTCGTCAAGGCGTTTTACTTCCGCACCCTCGACCTCTCCGCCGCGCTTATGGAGGACGCAAGGCTCAAAGCAGAGCGTGCCCGCGTCGCGGAGATGAAAGCAAGGCAGGAACAGGCGGCGGCAGAGGCGGCAAAAGCCGCGCAGGAAACGCCGCAGGAGCAGGCAGAAGTTGCCGCACCTGCGCCCAAAATGCAGGTCGTGCGGTTTCAGGTGGAGGGCACCGTTGAGCAGCTCAAAGCGTTGCAGCGGTTCCTCAAAGAGAACAAGATCAAATTTTCGGCAATTTAAGGAGGTCATATCATGAGCAACGCAGTAGCAACGACGAATCAGAGGCAGCTTTCGAGCAATCAACCGAAGTTCTCGGTTTTCATGAATCAGGAGCAGATCAAGGGGCTCGTTTCGCAGGCGGTCGGAAAGAACGCGCAGCGGTTTACCGCGAGTATTATCTCGGCGGTCAGCACAAACCCCGCGTTGGAGAAGTGCACGCAGAGGTCTATCCTCTCGGGCGCGCTTTTGGGCGAAAGCCTCGGGCTTTCCCCGTCGCCGCAGCTCGGGCAGTATTACCTTGTCCCGTTCGATAAGCGCGACAGGCAGGGCAACGTCATTGAGACAAACGCGCAGTTTGTGCTCGGCGCAAAGGGCTACAAACAGCTCGCTATGCGTTCGGGGCAGTATCTCGACATCGACGTGCTCGAAATCAAAGAGGGCGAGTACAAGGGCAGGGACAAGCTCACGGGCAAGCAGATGTTTGAGTTCATCGAAAACGACGACGAGCGCGACGCGCTGCCGACGGTGGGCTACATGGCGTACTTCGAGCTACTCAACGGCTTCCGCAAGCAGGTCTATTGGACGAAAGCGAAGATGATCAAGCACGCCGATACATACTCTCCCGCGTTCCATGCAGACAAGTACGACGATTACGTCAACGGCAAAATTCCGAAGAATGAGCTCTACAAATACAGCTCGTTTTGGTACAAGAACTTTGACGAAATGGCGTTCAAGACGTTGCTCCGTCATCTGATCTCTCAATGGGGCGTCATGTCTATCGAAATGCAGGACGCATTTGTCCGCGACAATGCCGTCATCAAAGAGGGCGGCGTGCCCGAATACGTCGAGTACGACGAGGCAGCGTTCGCAGAGCCCGCGCAGGCGGCGGAAACGGGGGCTCCTGCGGCAGAACAGCCGACGCCCGAGGAACAAGGCGAGTTTGACTTCTTCGGCGATACAGACGGCGCAGAGGGTTGACAATGGAGTTTGAGATAGCGGGTGCGCCCGTCGGCAAAAGGAGACCGAGGTTTTCGACAATCAACGGCTTTGCGCAGGCGATAAAGGTTGACGCGGACGTCGAGTACGAAAACATGGTGCGGCTGATGTTCAGGCTGAATAAACCGACGGACTATGACCTGTTCGACAAGCCCGTGAGAGTTCGGATAGAGGCTCATTTTCCTATCCCGAAGTCGTTTTCAAAGAAACGGGCAGAGGAGGCGGCTGCGGGTGCCATACACCCGCAGAAAAAGCCTGACGCAGACAACATAGCAAAAATCATCTGCGACGCGCTCAACAATATCGCCTATTGCGACGATACGCAGGTGATTGAGCTCACCGTCGTAAAAAAGTACGCAAGGGAGCCGAAAGTCAAGGTATCAATCTCCGCGTACTGATAGGGAGGTACACAATGTCAAAAGAATATTTCCCACACGATTACGGTGCGAGGTTGAGTTTAAGAGGCATACGCAAAGACTTCGGCTTGCAAGGGCTTGGCTTCTATTGGTGTTTTGTCGAGATTTTACACGAGGAGGGCGGCTACATAATGGAGAAAGACCTCGACAACATCGCCTACGATCTGCAAGTCGAGCCCGAGCTGTGCTACGCAATAACGCATAACTACGATCTGTTCACCGTGAAAAAAGGGAAAATCTGTTCGGAGCGGGTTTTGCGTAACATCAAAAAGCGCGCAGAGATTTCCGCCGCCCGACAAAAAGCGGCGAGAGACAGGTGGGACAACAGCCCGCCGCCCGAGGAGCAAAAACCCGAGCCGCTGCCCGTTCCCGTTCTTCCCGACGACGAAGCAGAGGAGAGGTCGCGTGCGGCAGACGAGAACTTTGAGAGCGGCGTCGAGTTCTACACGGATCAGATAACTATGCGCTGCGATATGTGGGAGGAAGAACTCAAAGAAAAGGGAACGAGCGCATTTGATCTCTTTTCCTCGCCTCCCGCCATTCTCAAACCGAGGCTTACGAGCCTGTTTGAGCTCATCAAGGGAAAGCGTCAGCAAAAAATCAACGGGCAGACCGTCGGGACGTTGGAGGTCATGCAGGCAGTAGTTGACTTTTTCACAAGCGACGAGAAGCGGTGGGCTCTCTATAACTTGATAATCGAAGTGGACGAAAAAGCCGCAAGCGGCGAAATAAAAAACAAGCAAAATTACCTCGTGTCTGCGCTGTATAACGCGGCAAAGATGAACGGGGCATAACGGAGGAAACATGAAAAACGAAAACAATGCCGCAACGGTTGCGGGCATGGTTGCAACGGAGCCGAAAAGGTACGACTGCTGCGGGGAACTGTTCTATGCGTTCGATTTGTCCGTGAGGCGAATGAGCGGTGCGGAGGACTTGATACCCGTCAATATGCCCGTCGTCCTTTGCGACGAGGTGAACGTCGGGGACGAGCTCTGCCTTGTCGGGCAGGTGCGCACCTACAACAAAATGGTGGACGGCAAAAGCAGGCTCATCGTCGTATTTTTCGCTTTGGAAGTGTCGGAGTACAAAGGGAACGAAAACGAGGTCGAGCTCACGGGCTTTTTCTGCAAACCTCCCGTGCACCGCACAACGCCGCTCGGACGAGACATCTGCGACGTGCTGCTCGCGGTCAACAGGGATCGGCAGCGGTCGGACTATGTTCCGCTCATTGTATGGGGCAGAACGGCGCGATACATCGCACGTCTTGACGTCGGTGCGCGCGTCAGAATCAAAGGACGGCTGCAATCGCGCGTGTATCAGAAGCAGACCGAACAAGGCGTCGTCGAAAAGACGGCGTATGAGGTGTCGGTCAACAGGATCGAGGAGGTAACGGACGATGAATAAAGTTATCCTTATCGGCAATCTGACGCGCGATCCCGAACTCTCGGAGACGAACAGCGGAATAGCCGTGTGCCGATTCGGGCTCGCCGTAAACAGACAGTATTCCTCGTCGGACGGGGAACGGGAGACGGACTTTTTCCAAGTAACCGCATGGCGCGGTACGGGCGAGAACGTCGCAAGGTACTGTAAGAAAGGGCACAAGGTCGCGGTGGTCGGAAGTATTCAAATGCGCAACTACGAGGACAGGGAGGGCGTAAAGCGCACCGCCGTTGACATCGTGGCGCAGGACGTCGAGTTTCTGACGCAGAGAGCCCGAGACGACGACGGGCAGTACGATGAGCCTGCCCCGAGGAGACGGGGCGCAAAACCGCAATTAGAGGCGTTTGACGACGACGGGGACATTCCGTTCTGACGCATAAAACAAAAATATGGAGGACAAACAGCATGAAAGAAGTAACAAGCGTTTTGGAGTTCGCAAACGCCGCCGCAATCGAGCGTATCAATTATGAGCTCGTAAAGGTCATCGAGAACATTCAAAACCCGAACACGGACGAGAAGCCGCGTAAGCTCACCGTTGAGCTCTGCCTGACGCCCGTCAACAACAGAACGACGGTGAACATCAAGACCACCGTCAAGAAGCAGCTCCGCCCCACGAATGCCGTACATTCGCAAATGGCAATGGCTCTGATAGACAACAGCTATCAGCTCGTTGAGAGCGGCTGCGGCTACATCGACGGACAAGCCGACATCTTCGGCGAAGTCCATGAAACCCACATCGTCAAAATCAAAAAATCGGAGGAATAAGGCAATGGAAAACAACAACATCGTAAACGACATCGAGCGTATCGTCAAGGAGAACAAGGTGCAGGTCATCGAGAGCAACGGTCGCACGTTTGCGACAAAAAGCCTCGTCGAAATCGAGCCCCGCAAGGACATCGCGGCAGAGATCAGGTTTTCCGATCTCTCGTCTATCGTGGAAATCGTCAAGAGGGAAATGCAGCGGTTTGTTCTGCCTATCTACATCAACATCGAGTCGGAGGCGTGCGTGTCGGTCATCACTTCGCTTGACGGCGAGAAAGACAGGGAAAAGCCGTACAGCGCAGTCGCGGAGGGCAACAGATTCCGTTTCGGCAATGGCTATGACTATGAGCGTTTCGTGATTGCGATCCGTTCGCTGTTCATTCAGACGGAGCACACGGCAAACCTTTTGCAGCTCCTCAAAAAGGTTTCAAACATCGAGTCGGTCGAAACGTCCGACGACGGTATCACGCAGCAGGTGGTGGCAAAGCAGGGAGCAATGCTCGCCTCCGACGTCAAAATCTCGCCTATCATCAAGCTTGCGCCGTTCCGTACCTTTATCGAGGTGGAACAGCCCGAGTCGGAGTTCCTGTTCCGTATCAGCGACGGCAATTCGTTTGCCCTGTATGAAGCGGACGGCGGGGCGTGGAAAATTAAGGCGAAACAGCAAATCAGGTCGTTTTTTGAGCATACTCTCGCCGATGAAATCAAGGCGGATAACGTCGTGATTTTGGGATAACAGAACGCCGTGCGCCGCGCGCTGTTGCGCGCGGTAGCAGCGGCAGAGAGGTAACGCGCATGAAAAAGCTGACTTACACGAAGAAAGAACTGATGAAAGAGGCGCGGACGTTCTCTATCTACTACGGGCGAGTGGAGCTCATGTCGGAGGGAACGCGAAAGCGGTATGAGGCATTCTGCGAAAAGTGCCGAATTTACGAGGAGGAAAAACATGAAAAACAGAAAATGTCCGTATAAAGGGAGCCTGTGTCTCGATTATGGGAGCTGTGAAAGCTGCGAGTGGGGCAAGCTCATCAATCGCTATGAAAAGCGTATCAAGAGACTAAAAACAAAAATCGCCACGCTTGAAGCGTCAAACGATTATTTGAAAAGACGTTTATCGGAGGAAAAAGCATGAAATGCCTGATCCCGAACTCATGCGAGGACAGAGAGCTCTGCTGCGCATTCTGTAAGAAAAAGAGGTGCCCTGAACGGTGCCGAGACGACCACGAGGGTTGCAGATACTTCGACGCCGAGAAATACGAGCGCGAGGAGAAAACGGAGGATAAAAATGTTTCAGGATAACCTGTTCAGAGAGCTTGTCGTGGATAACTTTGCGGGCGGCGGAGGAGCGAGCACGGGCATGGAGCTTGCGCTTGGCTATCCCGTCGATATAGCAGTCAATCACGACGCGGACGCAATCGCCATGCACAAGGTCAATCACCCGTACACACGCCACTTTCAGGAGGACGTGTTCGCCATTGATCCCGAACGGGTTACGGGCGGGCGCGCGGTCGGTATCGCGTGGTTTTCGCCCGACTGTAAGCACTTCTCCCGCGCCAAAGGCGGCAAGCCCGTCGATAAGAAAATACGCGGGCTGTCGTGGGTGGTGTTACGGTGGGCTATGTCGAGCGTTGCGCCGCGCGTCATCTTCATGGAGAACGTGCCCGAGATAAAAACGTGGTGCCCGCTCATTGAGATAGACGGACAAATGCGCCCCGATCCCGCACGAGAGGGCGAGACGTTCAACGGCTTTGTGGCAATGCTCACGGGCGGAATTGAAAAGGAACACCCTGCATTTTTGGAGGCTTGCGAGTTTCTGAAAATAGAGCCCGACAGCGAGGACGGAGACAGACTTGCGGCGGGGCTTGGTTACGCGGTTTCATGGAAAGAGATGAAAGCCTGCGACTACGGCGCGCCGACGATACGCAACCGCTTTTACCTCATAGCGCGGCGGGACGGGCAGCCTATCGTGTTTCCCGAGCCTACGCACGGAAAGGGCAGGAAGCCGTACAGGACGGCGGCAGAGTGCATAGATTGGTCGCTTCCGTGTCCGTCGATATTCGGGCGCAAGAAAGAGCTTGCCGAGAACACGCTGCGCAGGATCGCGCGAGGACTTGACAAGTTCGTCTTGCGGAATACGAGCCCGTATATCATGTGCAACAACACAAACAACGTGCCGCATGGTGTGAACGAGCCGCTGCCGACGCAGACCACGGGCAACAGGAATTATCTTTGCGCTCCGTCGCTTATTCAGTATCATTCCGAACAGGGCAAGGGCGAAGTCCGCGGGCAGGAGCTAAATAAGCCGATTATGACAATCGACGGCTCGCCGCGGTATGCGATGAGTGCCTGCTATCTGACAAAGTATTTCGGCGGCGAGCGTCAGGCGGGCGCAAGCCTTTCAGAGCCCGCTCCGACAGTTACGGCGATAGACCATAGCGCGTTGGCGGCGGCAAACCTGCTGCATTACTATGGCGGCGCAGACCATGCGTCCCGCGTCGATAACCCGCTGCCTACGGTTACGACCTTGCCGAGGCACTATGTCGTCAAAACATATTTACAGAAAATGGACGCGGCGCAGGACTTTGGGAATTGGACGTGCGTCCGCGAGATTCTGAACAAATACGCGGGCTATTCGATAGCCGCCGATGAGATTCTCATTATGGAGATTGACGGCGAGCGGTACTTCATCTCCGACATCGGAATGAGAATGCTCAAAGCGCGGGAGCTCATGCTTGCGCAGGGCTTCCCGCCCGATTACATCATCGACATCGAGTCTCATATCGGCAAGCGGTACAGCGAGGCAAAACAGATTGCCCGCATGGGCAACGCCGTCTGTCCGCCCGTTGCGGAGGCTCTCGTGCGGGCGAACTGTGCGGAGATCGCGTCGCAGCGCGTCATTGCTACAATGGCAATGCTCAACGCGGTTATTGACGAGAGCTGCCATAGGAAAAGGCAATACAGGAGGGTGGCGCAATGACATCGAAAGATTGGAGCGGAAACATCAATTCCGTTTGGAAAACCCTCGGGGCGAGCAATCACACGGAGAACGAGAGGGAGGCGGACGACTACTATGCAACCGATCCGATAGCGATTGACAAGCTCTTGGAGGTCGAAAAGCCGCGCCGTTTTATTTGGGAATGCGCCTGCGGAGGTGGACATCTTTCCGAAAGGCTTACGGAGCGTGGCTACGACGTTTTCAACAGTGACATCAAGAACAGGGGCTACGCAAAGCAGCATTTAGTCTTGGACTTCCTCAAACAGGAGGGCAAGCTGTTCTCGTTTGAGCATGATATTCTGACAAACCCGCCGTACAAGTACGCGACGGAATTTGTGCTCAAAGCGTTGGAACTTCTGCACGGGGGCTGCAAGTGCTATATGTTTCTCAAACTCACGTTCTTGGAGGGGAAACGACGTTACATAGAGCTGTTTAGGGACACCCCCCCCGCAGCGTTTACGTCTTTTCCGAGCGCGTTCTATGCGCCAAAAACGCAGAGTTTGACCGTATGCGGGAGGGTGGCGGTTCCGCCGTCGCGTATGCGTGGTTTGTGTGGCAAAAGGGCTATGCGGGCGCAACAGAGGTACGGTGGATATAGGAGGACGACATGAAAATAATTGTTTTAAGGGACAAAGAAACAAAGCAAATTGTGAGAGACGCAGGCGATGAATATGAGCTGCTCAAAGCGCGCGGAAAGACCGATGAGGACATTGCCGCGCTTGTCGAGGAGTTCAACGGTCGTGAAAATCGCCCTCAAATCGCTGAAATCGTGGAGCTTGACGAGATTGCGCAGTTTTACAGGACGCTGAAACTGAACGCCTATAAAGAGCAGCTCAACGATTTTGAGTTCATGGAGGACAGGCTCGACGAATTGTCGAGAATGATAGAGAACTACATCGACGAGGCAAAGAAAGCCTACAAGGAGGGGCAGGAATGAAACTTATCGACAGGGAAATGAAAGTGGTCGAATCTATTACAGCGAAAATCAATCATTCGCTCAAATGTCAGGCGAGTTTTAATTCTGACGGAGTTTTAACGCTTCGGAATTACAACATAGAGGACAAAAACAGCGATGAGATTATTATTCTTTCCCGTGAGGAAACAGAGGCAATCGTGGAGCTTTTTAGAGCTATTAAGCAGCTCGGCGTGCCTAATATTCCGTTTTAAGGAGGGGTAAATGCCGATAAAGCCTGAAAATCGCGGGCGTTACCCCGCGAATTGGAAAGAGATAAGAGCCGCGATTTTGGAACGCGCAGACAATAAATGCGAGTTTTGCGGCATTGAGAATTACGCCGTCAGGGACGGCAGCCGTGTTGTCTTGACGATTGCGCACCTCGACCATACGCCCGAGCACAACAACCCCGACAACCTGCGGGCATTATGTCAGAGGTGCCATAACCGATACGACGCAAAGCATAGAGCAGAAACAAGGAGGAGCAAACATGATTAAAACTTTTATTTTCGTGGAGGACGGCAGCGTCGATCTTGACGAGCTGAAAAACAGCGTCGGAGATGACGTGCTCGTGGTTCCTTACAGGCAGGGAGCTGCGTCTCCCGAAATTCGGCAGCCGAGAGAGCCCGTTTCGAGGAGAGAGGTCAACATAAAGGATCGTCTGCTTGATTTGATGATTGAGTTCGACGAAATGGGTTTCGCTCCGACTACGGTATGCGAGGACGCGGAGGGGTTTGCTGTAAAGTGGAAAGAGCAGGTCGTGAACGAGATCGGGCGTCTCGAAGCAAAAATCACTACTCTTTGGCATAAAGCTGATGAAGCTAAAACTAACGCAATAATGCAAAAAAATCGGGCAGATATGCTCAAAGAGAAAAATACAAACCTGCAAGAGGGGCTGAAAAAAGCCGTCGAGGACGTTGCAGAGCGTATCAAAATGGCGTTCTACTATGAGTTCGACGAGCTTATACCGTCCACAATGGCGGACAAGATAGACGAAATCGTCAAGGAGGTACTCAATGAACACGAGCTATAAATGCAACTGTTGCGCAAAGGAAAGCGTTTGCAAGTATTCGGAGGAATACAAGCACGATTGCGAGCAGATTCAAAAGAACATCGTCGGTAAGACAACAGAGGTGCGGATCGTCTGCTCGGAGTTCGCTCCCGTCCCGCCGACCGTCAGGGAGGCGACGCGATGACGCAGGCAAAGTACATAGAGACATTCGCAGGGTATGATTACTTCCGCGATGAACACGGCAACATCTATGCCAAAATCGGGGACGAGATCATGTTTTGCAGCAATCACAAGCGCGGTCAGTTGACGGAGGACAAGGCGGAGCCGTCCTATCCCGTCCACGACGTCAAAATCAGTTATTAAAAAGCCGAAAGGCAAAGGAGATATTATCATGAAAGAACTCAACAACAACCCCGAAGTCGCCGCTGTGTGCGACGAAAAGCCCGTCTGCTGCTGCGACAGCAGCGAAAGCACGCCGTTCTCCAAGGACTGCAAACACTATATCGCTGACGGATCCTCCCGCCACGGTCTTTGCGAGCTGAAAAAGAGCCGCATTGACAAGTGGGGACAGGAGGTGTCTATCAGGCGCATGGCGTCGGGCAAAGCCTGCGGCAAGTCAGAGCGTGGACGACGCTCCGCTCCGTGAGCTTGAAACCTACAAGCAGGAATACCGCCTCGCGGCAGCGGCGAACAGGCAGCTTGCGGACGCGCTCGACAAGGCACGCGAGGAGAACAAAATGCTCCGCCTGCAAATCTTCGCGTTCGTCCGCAATTCCGCCGTCCTGCCCGTCGGCATTTGCCTACACAAGAGCGAGCAGGAAATCACCGACAAGACGTTTGAGACCATAGAGGCGGCAAAGGCTATGCTTGACGTGGAGGCGGTTAAAGCAGCTATGAATTTGGCTACCGACAAGGAAAACAGATTCGACAACGCCGATTGAGTTATCGGCATAGGGGAGGAACAGGCTTATGCCAAAACCGAAAATGTATTTTCAATTCGAGTTGCCGTCATCGGTCGTCGAGATCGTCAAAACGGTATGCGCCGACTACGCCCGCAGAGAACGGGCAATAAAGTACGGCAATGTTACAGGCGCGGTTTTGGCGCGATATGTGGAGCTCAATGCAATCATTGACGCCGCATTGGAGGACATAGAGATCGGCGTCAGAGAGGATATGCTGCGAGACATTCAGAACAGGCGCGGCTACGATTTTTCGCCTGCGTCCTACTGCATATCAAAGAATACATACTACAAGCGAAAAAAGAAACTTATCTACGACATCGCAAAAAACCTCGCGCTCGTATAGCTTATATATAGACTCTGTATATAATACTCTGTGTATATGAGTGTAAATAATTATATACAAGTATATAGGCTATCGAGCCGAGGCAAGCCAAAAGAAAAATAAATTGCGACTAAAAGCGCAAAAGTTTGTGGTAATATAGTAAGTAGATAATGTGCCGAATACCCTTTGAGGTTAGAGCCCTTTTATTCCGAAACGGAGTAACAGGGCTCATTTTGTTTTTTATCGGAGGATAGACAGAATGAGTCAGACAAAAAAGCCCGCAGGGACGAAAAAGAGGAACACCAAAGGTCAATTCGTCAAGGGCAATAAAATCGGAGAGGAGACGCGCTTTCAGAAAGAGAATGAGGCGGCGTGCAAGTACAAAGAGGAATACTGCGACAAGCTCATGGAGTTCTTCAATCAGCCCGACGTCGATATTCAGTACAAAGAGGTGTACAACGCAAAGGGCGAGGTGGTTTCAAGGACGCCTATCATGCTGCCTGCGGCTTATCCGACGTTCGAGCTGTTTGCGGCGAGTATCGGCGTAACGACAGGGACGCTGAAAAATTGGTGCGAACAGCACCCCCGATTTAAGGACTGCTATGCACGCGCGAAAGAAATACAGCTCGGAAAGCTCACGTCAAACGCTCTGCGCGGGCTGTATAACCCGATATACGCGAAGTTCGAGGCGGTGAACAATCACAATCAGAAAGACAAGCAGGAGGTCGAGACAAGCGTCTCGGGCGTCGGCTTGGACGATAAGACGCGCGCACTCATAGAACGGGTGGAAAGGCGGCTCCATGACGGGGAAAAGAAAGAGTAAAGCCGCCGCCGTCGATTACAACGACTATATACGGGACATCATGCGCGCAGAGTTTGAGTATTGCCGTAACGACGTCGTTTATTGGGCGAATAATTACTGCGTCATCGAGGACAAGGACTCTCCCGAGATCATCATTCCTTTCAAAGGGTGGGAGGCGCAGAATCAGACGCTCCGCGACTTCGATACGCACCGCCTCAACCTGATACTCAAAGCCCGACAAATGGGTATAACGTGGATCGCGCTTTACTACTGCACGCATGACCTCGTGTTCAATCTCGGGCATACGGTCGTTGCCCTTTCAAAGACGGAGGACGACGCAAAAGAGCTTGTACGCCGCATGAGCGTCATTCTCGACAATCAGCCCGAAATTTTACGGGCGGGCGGCTTGGTGTGGCGCGCGACGGCTACATCGGTGCTCATAACGGATATGAGCGGCAAGCTCGTCTCGACGTTCAAAGCCTTTCCCTCGTCGCCGTCGGCAGGGCGTTCCTTTACGGGTAACATTCTGCTGCTCGACGAGTGGGCGTTTCAGGAGTATGCAGAGGAGATTTGGACTTCGGCGTACCCGACAATCAACCGACCGACGGGCGGTAAAGTCATCGGCTTATCCACAATCAAAAAGGGCACGCTCTTTGAGAGCCTTTGGATAGAGGACAACGCCTTTCACAAAATATTCCTCTCTGTGTTTTCTGATCCTCGCAGAACGCAGGAGTGGTACGAAAGAACAGCCAAAGATTTGGGCGTCATGGTGAAACAGGAGTACCCGCGCACGGCGGAGGAGGCTCTCTCTAACCTCGGAGGCAGTTACTTCCCCGAGTTCGATTACAGCAAGCACACCTGCGAGCCGTTCCGAATCCCCGAAGATTGGACGATTTACAACACGTTGGACTACGGGCTCGATATGTTCGCGCATTACAAGGTGGCAATCAGCAATGACAATATCGCCTATGTATTCCACGAGATATACCAAAGCGGGCTTATCATCTCGGACGCGGCGGCAAAGGTCAAACTTGCAGAGCTGCGAGAGAATGAGGACGGGAGCGTGGAGACTTGGTATAAGCCGAAATTGCGGCTCGCGCCTCCCGACTTGTGGAATCGCTCGCAGGAGACGGGCAAGAGCAGGGCATTGTTGTTTGAGGAGAACGGGCTCGAACTTGTAAGGTCGAACAACGACCGCCATGCGGGTTGGCTCGCTATCAAAGAGCTGCTCAAAGAGCGTGTCGCACCGAACGGAGAGACCTATACGCGGTTAAAGATATTCCGCACCTGCACAAACCTCATACGAACGCTGCCGCAGCTCCTCATCGACGAAAAGGATCCCGAGGACGCGGCAAAAGAGCCGCACGAACTCACGCACGCGCCCGACGCCCTGCGTTACTTCGCAATCTATTGGACGCAGCCGCCGCAGCCGAAAGCTCCGAAAAAGGTCAAGTACCGCCCTGACATCATGGAGGACTACCTGAACGCGAGTGAGGAGGAACGGCAGATAATCATTAAACGGTATGGAGAGCCATTGCTATGAAAATTGATTTGAACGGAAACACAAAACTGTCCTTTTTCAAGGACTTGTACGACGACGCACGCGCAAATTCCGACGTGCTTTACGAAAAGCTCAAACAGCACCTCGAACAGTACAAAGGCAGCCCGAAAATCGACGGCTCCGAGGTGGACGCTTCGCAGGTGCGCAACGTAACCTATGAGCTTGTGGAAAGTCAGGTAACAAGCTATCTGCCGAATCCGTCCGTATCGCCGAAAATGTGGAGCGAGCAAAACGAGCGGAACGCAAAGAGCGTTGAAACCCTGCTCCGAAACAAGCGCAACGAGCTCCCGTTTGAAAAGCTCAACGACATGGACGAGCGTTTCAACCCGATCTACGGCGGCTCCGTGTGGCTCATCGAGTGGGACAACTCAATCACCACGCATAACACGGTGGGCGACGTTCGTATAAGCTGCCTTTCGCCGCAGAGGTTTACAGGGCAGCCGAGCATTTACGACATCAAGGACATGGAGTATTGCTTCATTCAGTTTGAGACGACGAAAGAGGAGATCGTGCGCAAGTACGGCGTTACGTTTGACGTCGCAGACGAGGCGGAGAACGACGATAACGCGGACGATAAGACCGCAACGCTGTATATCTGCTATTACAAGAACGATCAAGACAAGGTTTGTCAGTACATTTGGTCGGGCGACACGGAGCTCTCGGACATCGAGGACTATTTTGCCCGCAAGCGGTATATCTGCACGAAGTGCGGCAAGCGCAAAGAGCTCTGTACCTGCGAAAAGCCCGATTACGAGCTACAAGACGAGGACTACGAGGAGATCGTGCGAGATATTCAGCGTTCCGACGGCACCATAATTCCTGCGGAATGCGAGGTCATCAAGGACGGGCAGGTCGTCATGGAGACCGTCAAACAACAGGCGGTGGACGAGACAGGACAGCCGATTTTCGATGATTCGAGCGGTATGCTCATGCCTCTGCTTGTGGACGTGCAGGTGCCGAAAATGCAGCCGACAAAGCTGCCGTTCTATACGCCGAACATCTTGCCTATCGTCATTCGCAAGAATACCTCGGAGGAGGACAGCCTGCTCGGACAGTCGGACTGCGAGTTCATACGCCCGCAGCAACAGGCGATCAACAAGATTGAGAGCCGTATCAACGAAAAGCTCCTCGGCGCAGGCGTTTATCCCATTGCGCCCGAGAATGCGCCGATAGAGTACGACAACTCCATTTTCAAAAAGGTTTTCCGCGCAAATCAGAGCAATTTCAAACTGTTCGGCAAGCTCGATTTGCAGGTCGATATTTCCCGCGACATCGCGCAGGCAGAGCGGCTCTACGATCAGGCAAAGCGCATTCTCGGTATCACGGACAGCTTTCAGGGGCAGTACGATTCAAGCGCGCAGAGCGGCAAGGCAAAGCAGATTCAGGTTCAGCAGGCGGCGGGGCGTCTTGACAGCAAGCGGCAGATGAAAAACGCCGCGTATGCCGAGATAGATCAGATTATCTTTCAATATTATCTCGCATACGCCGATGAGCCGCGTCCTGCAACGTATAAGGACGCGCAGGGACGTATGCAAAACCGCCTTTTCAACCGCTATGACTTCATCGAACGCGACGAGGCGGGCGAGTGGTACTACAACGACGAGTATCTGTTCTCCGCGGACGCTTCAATCGACGTTGACAAGCAGCGCGAGCTCTTATGGGAGGAGAATAGAAAGAACTTTCAGCAGGGCGCATACGGTAACCCGCAGCTCCCGCAGACGCTTCTCATCTTTTGGCAGAACATGGAGCAGGCGCATTATCCGTGGGCGCATGAGAACGTCGAACGTATCAGAGACGAGATCGCGCGTCAGCAAGAGCTTCTGCTCGCACAACAGCAGGCGGCGGCTGCGCAGCAAGACCTCGACAAGGAAAAGCAGAACAGGACGGCTTATGAGGCATATCTCATGTCTCAAATAAATAACGGAGGACAGGCAAATGGCGGTCAGCAATAAAATTTCGATGTCAACTCTCGGGGGCGGCGGATCGTCGTCGGGAACGAAAAAGAAAAGTGCAATCAGCACATCGTACAGCGACAATCTTCTCGGAGGCGGCGTTTCAAACCCGCAGGTTTCCCTGCCGCAGAACTTGTCGTACAGGGATAATCTTGTGAATTTACAGCCCGTGGGAGGCACAGGCGCAGGTACAGGCGGAGTAACAAACGAGGGTGTTGTTCTCGGCAACCCGAATGTGGAGCGTATGCCGCAGATTAAGGAAAAAACCGACACGTCATACTCCGCAAATCTTCTGAACGCCGCCGCCCAACAGCCTACTACACCGATAACCTACGGACAGAAGCTTGCCGCCGCCGCTTCACCGCAGCAGACGCCGACGGAAAGCTCTCCCGATACATCGGGCGGAACAGGTGCGACGGGCTCTACGGCGGGCAGCGGTGAGGTCGATACATACGAGGAGTTCTTGCTCAAACAAGAGGGGCTCTATAAACAGCAGTATGAAAATCTCCTTGCTCAAATTGAAGCCGAGCGTCAACGTGGCGTGATTGACGCTCGGTCAAGCTACGAACAGAACAAAGCCACTTACGGCGCGAACGCGGAGCAGCTTGCCGCTATGGGGCTTTCGGGCAGCGGGTACAGCGATTATCTTAATCAGCAGGCTTATGCTACACAGAGGGCAGAGACGCAGGGGGCGAATGCACAAGCGGAGTCTAACAGGTTGCAGGCAGAATTGTCCTATACGGAGAACATGATGAATCTCGAAAAGGATAAAATAGGGCTTGAAGAACAGAAAAAACAGTATTACGCTGCCTTGCTTACCTCGGCAAATACGGGCAAATATACCTCCGAACAGATTGCTGCTATTGCGACGCAATATGGGCTTGATGAGGCGCAAATTTCGCAGTTGCAGGCGGCGGCGGATAAGTTCAAGAGCAGTTCGTTTGCAGAAGTTTATCGCACAGAGTCCGCGAATATTCAAAATGAGGGCTCTTATTACGACACCTCCTACTTGGATATATTGCTTAAAAATGGAGACATTGATCAAGAAACGTATAATGGTCTCATGGAGCAATATGCGGATGTTGTTGCCGAAGAAAGCGATTCTGAAACGCTTGATAATCTGCACGAAGAAGGAAAGATTGATGACGCGACGTATCAGTCAAAAATTGATGAATGGAACAAAGATATAGATACATCGACGGCTTTCTTCAACGGGGCTGATTATACGGCAGGGAAACAGGCGTATGAGGAGGTCATCAATAACCCGTGGGCAACAGAGGAAACGAAAGCACAGCTGAAAGCGTCGTACTTGCGTACCTATGCGGAGGATATTGCGCGCGAATTGGTCGGCGATTCCGTTACTGGCGGTGTGGTCGATATAAATAGCGGCTCCTATAACGCAAAGCAATGGGGCGATTATAACGACATCGGCGACCCCGATAGCGGTCAGGGACAGCTCATTTCACGCTTTGTTGCGGACGCAAAGGCGGGTAAGATTAAAGAGGGGCAAGTGATAACCGTAAACTATGGTCAGGTATGGAGCGATTACGGGGTATATGTCTATGTTGGAGATGGTGTGTTCGTCAAATGCAAAAACAGCGCCAGAAACGACTATGAAAAATACACTCCGAGCGGGTACAAATACGGCGGAATCAACGGCTCTATTCGTAAATAGCGAGGTGTAAAATGCCAAAAACAGCAGCAGATTTTCTTACAAACTCGAAACTGAAAACGGGTGTATCATTTTTAAGCGATGACGAGCGTAATTCTCTCATATCTCGGCAGACCGCAGCGTATGAGGCGGCACAAGCTGCCGCAGAACGTGAACAGAATCAAGGCGGTTTTCTCGGTGGTCTCGGATATGCAGCCGAGAAAATCGGTTTGGGCTTTCTAAGCGGTATTGAGGGTATTTGGGACTATGCCGCAGGCGGGCTTGCAAAGCTGTTTGGTGCCGATGATTGGGCTGAACAGCAGATAGCCAACGATTGGGTGAATTACAATCATGCAGATGAATGGTTTAACCCCTCGGAGGGGTGGCAGTTCGTCGGAGACGTTGCGGGCGGTATCGGTACGAGCTTGCCCGCGATTGCAGGTGTCGCCGCCGCAGGTGCGATTGCGGTTGCGTCAGGCGGCACGCTGTCTCCCGTTGCAGCGACGCTCATTGCAGGAAGTATTGCAGGTTTGGGCGCGGCAGGACGTGCGACGAAAGAGGCATACGACCAAACAGGCGAGCTCACGGGCAAGGAGTTCGGCTATGGCGCACTTGTCGGCGTAACAGAGGGTGCCATTGAGGGCGTTTCGTCTGCTATCGGCGCAGGCACAGGTGCCGTCGTGAAAAGTATTTCAAAGTCTTTCGGCAAGGAAGTAGCAAAGTCCGCGACGCGCAACACTTTGCTCAAAGGCGTTGTAAAAGGCTTTGCAGGCGAGGCTTTCGAGGAGGGTGTACAGGCTATCCTTGAACCCGTGTACAAGCGAATGACATACGATCCGAACGCGAAAAACGCGACCTTTCAGGAGGTCGCGTATGCTGCTCTTGTCGGCGGTTTGAGCGGTGCCATTATGGGCGGCGGAGATGTCGCTGTCAGGAATATCCGCGGCACAACGCGCGGCAATACACTTGTCAACGAGGGCAAGGCGGGCGATGTCATTACTACGGCAGAGCAGATTTCGTCCTATCAGACGGAGAATCAGACCGATTACGAGACCTTTCAGGTCGTGCAGAATACGCTTAACGAGCTGAAAACGAGCCTGCAAAAGACGGACGGAGAAGTGCGCACGGTGCGTCAGAAAATGCTGCTCGGCACGCTTGAACAGGCGAATACTTCCGCCGCCTTTGAGCCGATTGTTACGGCGAGCGCGGAGAATATTTATAACAACGCCGAGACGGTCGCGGCGCGCCTCAATGAGCTCGGGTATCAGGATCAGGACGGAAAGCCGATTCAGATTACCGCAGAGCAAATTAGAGAGGGGATCGACACGACGGACGCAAAGTCGTTCAGAAAAACGATGTCAAGAGCCCTCAAAACAAATTCCGCACTGCGGACGCTTGCGGTTGCCGATACGGTCGGGCAGATTTCAATGGACACGGCGCGTTTCAGGGACGCTACGCTTGCAGGGCAGCAGCTCTCTACGCAGGCAGACCTTAACAGGTTTGTTGAACAGGCAACGGACGCGGAGCGTCAGGCGGTCGCCGATAGGCTCGGCATTGAAAATTGGGAGACGCTCACAAATGAGCAGTTCCACGATAAGATTACCGAGTTTGTGGCGAACGGCGGCGTGCGGGAATATCAGCAGGAACGTGGATATGTCAGAGACGCGCAGGCTATCGCTCCCGAGAGCGCAAGAAAGCACCTGCCGCGCATGGTAAATCTGCGCAACGACGGCACCTATCGTTATACGCAGGGTGGCACGGACATCGCCATTACAAAGCGTGGCGACAGCTACTATGTGTACGACTACGAGAGCGGGCTCATGTCAAAGGCTCTCACACGCTCGGAGACAAACCGTGTGCTGCGCGAGATACACACGAACGAGCAGAACTATCAGAACGGCGTCAGGCAGCATACGGAAGCGCAGAACAGGCTCCGTGAGCAGGCGGCGGAGATTGACGCATACGCGCGTGAGACTATCTCCGAATACAAGAATTTGAGCGCGGCGGGGCAGGCTGCAATCAGAGCGACAATTCGTCAGGGCAGAGCTGCGGGCGTGCAGGAGGACTTTGTGCTCTCATGCGCCCGTGTTTCCGCACGCTCGGGACTTCGTGTCGTTTTCAGCAAAGAGGCGTCTTTCGTGGCGGCGAACGGCTCCTATGCGGACGGTGCAATCGACCTGAAAAACAATCGTATCATCATCAACCCCGAGGCAAAGAGCAGGACGGGGGAGAGTATTCTCATTCACGAGCTTACGCACGCAATTTACAACGATACGGACGGCTCTCTGACCGTTGCAGAGGGCTTGGAGACCATGACCGACGCCGAAAAGGAGAAAATTCGCAAGCGGTACGCGGCGGTCGGACAGGGCAGCGCATTGCAGGTCAGCGACGAGATCAACGCGCATTTTGCCGAACAGACGCTCTCGAACAAGAATATCCTTGAACGCCTTGTGCAGAAAAAGCAGACGCTCAAAGATAAAATACTCAGCTTTTTCAGAAAGGCTCGGACGGACTATCAGAGCGACGAAAGGCTTACAGGGGCGGCGGCACGGCTTTATCGGCAGTATAAAAAGCTGTTCGATGAGTTCTCCGCGCGCAATCAGCGGTATTTGGGTGTGGAAAACGCCTCCGAACAGGCAAGGAAGTACGTCGGTGATAAACATTTTGCCTTAAAGACTTATAGCGAAAAGCAGAAAGAAAATTGGAAAAACAGTAAAAATATTGTTATCTACGAGAGCTCGGAGCAGTTACAGGAATTTGTACGTCAGAGCAGATCAGATAATCAGTATAGTAAAAAAATGTACTTTGGAGCGATTGGCTCTGAATTGGCGGCGCGTATAGAAGAGCAAACGGGCTTAAATCTTGAAAATTATAATTATGCTTTGCGTTCTGATGAAGTGCGAAAAATTTTCAAAGATCACGGCACTGTGGGAACAGAAGCTCCGAGGGGGCAGCGTCCTGTTACAGAGGCTGATTTTTTGGCGATCCCCGATATTTTAGACGGCGCAACTTCTATTACACTTTCCGAGAAGAAATATAACGGTCAACCCGCTATTGCATTTTCAAAGGTGAGCGGAAATGAAAGAACGACGGTTGTTGCCGTCGTTTCGGGAAAACATTTAGACTTGCGCGTGCAAACTGAATATATAGGCATAAAAAAAGGAACCCTTGCCACGCTATCGGGTGAACAAGCCCCCAACAATACGCCCAAAGCGAGCCGTGGTACAGATTCCACTAATAGTATATCGCAAAACGCGGAAAATGTCAACTCCGAATCGCAAAAAGGCAAAAAATTTGCTTTGGCGGGCGAAACGAGCGAAACCGCAGACTTGTCTTTGCTTGATAGAGCAAAACAGTTACAGGCGGCGGGAGAGGACAGCGAGACTATAAGGCGGGAGACGGGGTGGTTTGTTGGGTATGACAATCAATGGCGATATGAAATCGACGACTCGGCGGCAACCCTTGTAGAGAAGCCTGCTTTTGAAAAACATTCCACGGAGGACGGGAGCTATCGTACAGCAAAACTTGGCGACATAATGCACCACGAGGAACTGTATGCTGCATACCCGTTTCTGAAAGACATTACGGTCATTTTGCAGGAAACGGAAACGGGTGTTGACGGCTCGGCTTTTGCGGAGGACGGGCAAATTGTCTTGGATCAACGGCTGTTTACGAGAACGTCGAAAGAGTATCAAAGATACCTTGAAAACAGGCAGCCTGAAATCAAGCGAATTGAACAAACGCCCGAATATCAGGAGTATAACAGATTTTACACGGACGAAAGCCTGCAAGAGACGTTATCTGCCGAAGAGTGGCTTGCGCAGGAGGAGGCGGCAAGAAATAAATTTTTTGCTTCCGAGCTCGGGAAAAGATACCATGAGCTTATGTGGGGCAAATCGAATGTCGCTACAACCGAACTCGGGTGGTCTGGCAAAGCAAAGTCTGTTCTTATGCACGAGGTGCAGCACTTGATTCAGGCGCACGAGGGTTTTGCTGGTGGATCAAGCGATACATATTGGTATAACCGCCTGCTGAAACAGTACAGGAGCGAGGCGGCGACTGTCCGTGAGAAATTTTTGAAACTCCGCATAGAGGCTGCACCCGAATTGCAGCAGGCTATGTACGACATGGAGGACGTTCTGAATCGCTTTGATGTTTCGACGTCATCTATTGCAAGGGCATATGACAACGCGGCGAGATATGCTCAAAACGATAGTCAGAGAGATATTTTGTGGGACTATACGCAGGCATATAGCAAGCTCGCCGATTTTTATAAAAACGGTCGTAGCTATGCGAGCGATATGTACACAAACACGGCGGGAGAAATAGAGGCTCGGGACGTGTCGTCGCGGTTGGAAATGACGGAAGAACAAAGGCGCGAAACAAGACCTGACATTGACAGGCGCAAAGTGTATTTTTCCGAAAAGAACGGAGGAGGAGATTCGCGCAGTTATGCTTTGCCTGATACGGACAGCAGCGGAAACGCCTTGTCAAATGAGCAGAGAGAGTATTTTTCACAGAGCAAAATCACAGACGAGGAGGGGAGGCTCCTTTCGTTGTATCATGGATCTAATGCGTATGAGGAGATTCATGTGTTTAGGCGCGGCAAGAATGGCTATCTTGGGGGTGGAATTTACTTAACTGATAGTGAGAGCTATGCAAGACGGTATGCCGATAAAAACGGGTACAAGGGTAGAATTTACAATGTCTATGCTGACGCAAAAAACCCGCTTGAAGTTTCCACAAATGCGCCCGCGAAAGAGATTTTGAGGGCAATATACGGCTCGGATAGAGTGTACAATAGGAGAGCTGCCGCCCAAAGCTATGAAACACAGCTTATTACGTCATCCGATATACGAAAATTGCGCGAAAAGGGATATGACGCTATCGTATGGCGTTTTGGTGGCAGCACGGAGGTATCTGTATTTGAGCCGAATCAAATCAAATTAACCTCAAATAATGCTCCGAGCGCGAGAGACGATATAAGGTATGCCTTGCCTGAAACCGATACCGCAGGGGAAAGCCTTTCGCGGGAGCAGCGAGAGTTCTTCAAGGACAGCAAGGTGGTTGATGATAACGGGCGGTTGCGTGTAATGTATCACGGCTCGAATGCAGAATTTTCTGTGTTTGATGAGAGCCGCATATCATCAACAACAAAACGGTACATGGCAGGCTTTTACTTTACTGCTGAAAAACGTGTAGCCGAGAAGTGGAGCCGATACAGGGCAAGAACACAGGGAGGTAGCCCCGCTGTTTTTGAGGTTTATTTGAACATAAAAAACCCGCTTTATCTTACAGAGCAGGAGTACAAAAGGCTTGGTTACGATGAAAAGTATAGGGAAAGTGTCGTAAATCAGCTTTTTGAAAATCAGAATGACGGTATTTTAATATCTCCCGAGCAAGAACGCATTAGCGGTTTGTTTGAGGATAGCTACAATTATGAGCTTGACGACAGTGTATATTATCAGTCCGAAAGATACGGAATAACTGATAAGGAGTACGCATGGTGGTTACTGCGGGCGGTACAAAACCCTGATTTTACGTCAACGCAGGCTGCCGTGCTCCATGCCGATCAAGTTAAGCTGGTTTCAAACAAACAGCCAACAAGCAATGCTGATATGCGTTTTGCACTATCCGACAGCGTAGTAAACGTCGATAGCGCAAACGAAACGGCGGCGTGGACATCGGAGCGCGTAACAGACCTCATAGAACGCTATGGGGCAACAAACCCGCGCTACACGCAGGCATATGCGACGTGGATCAACCCTGCGGACTTCGTAAAAGCAACGACGGTCAATCAGACGCGCCGCAATCAGATTTATGATGAGGCGGGCAATCTCGATATTGACAGGCTATCACACGAGACGCAGACGCCGTATCTCTCCGTAGACTATGAGACTATGCGCATTGTCGGGCACGAGGGCAGGCACCGTATGGCTGCGCTTGCAAAAGCAGGCGTAAAGCGTGTCGCGGTGGCGATTCGCTTTACAGAAAGTTCTTTGAGCAGGTACGACGCGCGCATTATGGACGGCGAGCACAAGCTCAAAGGGCAGACATTCTCATCTTGGGACGCCGACGCGCAGCGCGTGAGAACGCGCACGAGCCACAATTCCGCTGCCGTCGGAACGCTTGTACCTATCAACGCGGCGTATTCGGCGCAGCTCTCCGAGTTCACGAGCGAACGCGGGGTGCGTTTCGCCCTTGACAGTTCCGAGGACGGGAACGCGCAGACACGCGGCAATTATTCCGTCGGGCAGAGAGCCCGCTTTGCCGCGAATAATACGGGTTTGCGCGTATATACCAAAGCGGAGGCGGCGGAGGTCATCAACTCCATTATTGAGGAGCGGCTCGTATTCGAGGAAATCGGAATGCAGGGCGAGCTGCGCGGGAAAGACAGGCAGGCAGTCGTTGACTATCTGTTCCAAAAGCTCAACACGGTAAAGGAGGGCTATCGCGGCGGAGTTGCGCTGCGTATCGCCGATTACATGATTGAGCATACCGTCCTTACGGATATGTATGTGGAGAGCAACGGGGAAGTCTCCGAGGCAATGCGCAAGCTGTCTGTTCTGCGTCGGTATATGCACAAAATCGACCTGCGGCACATTCAGGACGAGATACAGTACAGGTTTGATAAGAGAAACAGTATCAACCTCGTGTGGGGAGCCAAAGAGGGCGGCATTGCGCCCGATACTCTCCCGCAGCTTTTAGCCGATGAGGGTATTTTCATTGACGCGGTAAATGAGGCAGACTGTTTCCTGCAAATGGTCGAGATGTATGAGGACGCGCGGGCGGCGGTCAACAACGCAACCGAACAGGTCATGCTCTCGACATACGGCGACGCTCGGACTATCAAAAACCTGCGGCAGCAGATTGCCCGCGACGTTCTGAACGCTTACGAGCAGAAAGGCAGAAAGTCGAAGTATGCAAAGCTCGTCGAGAAGTACACGAAACAGATCGCCGAGCTCAAACAGCGGCTGCGTGAATCGAACGCCAACAATAGACTCATCAATAGCATTGTGGATCAGGCGCAGAAAATGCGCGACCTCAAACTCGGCACGTTCCAAAATGCAACGCAGTACGATACCGAGATTTTCAGGAGCTCGATTGAAAAGCTCGGAAAAATCAAGTTCAGGGGCAACTTCAATATCGCGGGCACTCGTAAAATCATGGCCGACCTGCGGACGTGGTACACAAAGGACAACCCGCTGCTTGCCAATACCTATGAGCAGGGCATAGCTGATATGCTTGACGAGGTGGCGAACGGTAAAACAAATAACTACACGAAACGCGAACTGCAATCTATTCGCAATATCATGGCGTACTTTACGAACTACGTCGAGCACTTCAACAAAGTATATCGTCAGGGCAGGTGGGTTGACGCTGTACCCGAGGCAACGCGGTACATCGACATTCTGCACAGGAACGAGGAGCTCAAATCGAGTTGGTTTATGCGCAAGGTGGGTACCTCGTACTTACAGACTTTCGGCGATCCCATGTCAGTTATGCGTCGCATGGATAGGTACGAGAGCGGTTTCTATACCGAGAGTTTCACCGAGCTGCGCGATTCCAAAATTGACGCCGAGATTGCCAAAATGCAGCTCATGGAGGAATACGAGGCGTTCCTGAAAAAGAACAAGAAGTATCTCGCGCAGGCTACCAAAGAAACAGTACAATACCGTGGCGTGGAAATACCGAGAATGCAGCTTATCAGCTTGTACATGACGCTCAAACGTCAGCACGCGCAGGCGGGGCTTGCAGAAAACGGCTTCGGCTTTTGGAACGCACAAGATCAGCGCGTGCGCGTGGACGGCTTTGCAAAGGGTATTACGGAGGAAAGCGAACTGCGCGCCGCTGCCGTGGAAGAACAGGCAAGAATCGCGGAGCTTTTGACGGAAACGGACAAAGAGTACATAGCGATTTTGGAGAAAGGGTATCAGGAGGCGGGACGGCTCAAAGCAGACCGCGATATACAGCGTCTCGGCTTTACCAACGCCACGGAGGACTACTACTACCCGATCAGGCGCGGAAATATCGCAAAGAACGTCGATAGCGCGGAAATGCAGGCAGAGCTCGACAGAATCAGCAATGCCTCGTTTAACAAGGACACGGTGCGCGGCGCAAAGCAGGAGCTCTTTATAGAATCTGCCGACGCGGTGTTTAACCGCCATGTGCGCGGCGTTGTACAGTATGCGTATATCTCGCCCGCCATTGAGACCTACAACAAGCTCTATAACTTGGATATTGCAGGTACTCCGAATAAGCCTGTAAGCGTATCGACGGAGAGTGCGAATGTATGGAAGCAGGGCAACGACTATTTCAAAAAGCTCATCACCGATATTCAGGGAATTTCTCCTGTTTCTTCGGAGGGGCGGGCGGTTTTGTCCTTTATCCGTGGCAGCTATGCGAAGTTCCAACTCGGCGCAAACCCGAAAGTGTGGGTAACGCAGTTGTCGTCCCTGTTCGCCTCGTCGAGCTTGCTTGACGCAAGCAGCATTACGCGCGGCATGACGGTATCGGCAAAAGACGTTGATACTTATTGCCCGCTTGCAAAGCTGCGCGCGCAGGACAATACGGCTGCTATGGCGCAGGGTGTCCTTGACAAAGTAGGCAGAATTTCAAACGTGCTCATGGCTCCTATCGGAAAAATGGATAGGTTTGTTGTCCGCCGCCTGTTCGGTGCTTGTCAGGTGCAGGTGCAAAAGGACGGCGGGGCGAAAATCGGTACAGAGGCAAACAAGATAGAGGCGGGCAAGCTGCTGAAACGGGTTATCCTTGAAACGCAGCAGAACTCCCTCGCAACGGAACGCTCTGCCGCAATGCGTTCGGGCAATGAGATCATGCGCACGCTGACGATGTTCTCTGCGGACAGCATGAAAGTCATCGGTCGCGTCATTGACTCGGTGGGCGAACTTTCCGCCTTGAAAGCAAAATTGCGCACAACGACAGACGCGGAAAGCCGTGCTACTTTGCAGACGCAGATTAAGGCGGCGCGCAGAAATGTACGCAAGTCTTTGACCGCGCTTGCAACCTCTGCGCTGTTCATGGCAGCTATTGCGCAGCTCTTTAATTGGCTGTACAACAAAGACAAGGACGATGACGAAACGGCGGCGCAGCAGGTGCTCGTGGACTTTGTGGGGAACTTGCTCGGCGGGCTTCCGCTCGTGCGTGATATTTATTCGCGCATTGCAGAGGGATATTCCGTTGATAACTATGCCTACTCTGCCCTTAATGACCTGCTCGACAGCGCAGTCAATCTGTTCGATACCGTCGGTAGCCTTGTTTCGGGCGATGAGAGCAATTCAAAGCTGACCGCCCGCACGAAAAACCTGCTGTATTCGCTTGGGCAGTTGACGGGCATTCCGACGAGAAACCTCTACAACGTGTTCTACGGGCTCACAAAGCGAATCAGTCCGACGACGGCGTATAAAATCGACGAGGCGTTCTATGCGAAAAACTATGTAACTGACCTCAACAAGGCGATTGAGAGCGACGATACGGACATGATCTCCATGCTTACGAGCATTATTTTCGGCGAGAGAATGGGAAATGCGACCATGAGCGCCGCCGTGCGCAACAAGTTCGTTGACCTGTACTCGAAAGGCTATTCCGTGCTGCCCCGCAGCATAGGCGATACAATCACCTATGGAGGTGTTGAAATTCCGCTTACGGACGAGGAATACAGTCGTTTCAGGGCGATTTATGCGCAGTCCATGAAAGACATCGAAAAAATGGTGAATAGCGGCACGTTCAGCGTACTCTCGGAGGAAATGCAGGCAAAAGCCATAAAGCAGGTGTATGACGCATATTATTATGACGCGCTCTCTGATTTGGTGGGCGTGGACGAGCGAACGACGGTTGGAGAGCTGTCCGAATGGATAGACATGAGCAAGCTCTCCGTGGTGTTCACAGGGCTTTCCGATATAGAGTCGGACAAGAACTCAAACGGCGAGACGATTGCGGGCTCAAAGAAAAAGAACACGGTCAAGTACCTGCTCGGGCAAAACCTTTCAGACGGCGAGCGGCTGCTGATCCTTTGCTATCGCGGATATTCCATTCAGGACGGCGATTATAAGGGGTACACGGCAAAGCGTGCAAAGCGCATACTGTTGCAGTACATCTTGAAACTGAACGGGACGCAGGCGGAAAAGGCTGCGCTCGCCGAAAAATGCGGGTTTACCGTCCGAAACGGCAGAATTATCAGAGATTTTTAGGCATTCTTTTGGTACTATGCCAAAACTATTGCCATTCTTCGATGAATATGCTATACTGATAATGACACACAACGAAATAGAGTTACAGGGCTACATCTCGGCATAGGTGTATCCTTTATATCCCTGTAACTTTCAGGTTGTGTAGCAACAATTAAGGGGTACATTCCAACACTATGCAGGGCGACTCCTTAATGGAGCCGCCCTTAACTTTTTTACCCGACAGGGAAAGGAGCCTATGCTATGACGACAAGAGGGAAAAACAGGATCGCTGCTATATTTTGCACAATCGCAATGCTCATTAGCTTTACTTTTATATTAACGGCTTGTGGGGCAGAAGATCAGAAAACATATACAGTAACATTATGGTCTGAAATTAATCCTTATCGGTGGGAAGATAAGCATACCGCGGGGTGGTTTCTTGATTTTCCTGCTGCATACAAAACAGTGGAGGTTGCGGAGGGCAATATACTGGGGAATATTGAACTTCCCGACGGAGCAGACGAGCATTTTTTAGGGTGGTTTATTGATAAAAACTACACACTGCAATTTAATCAGTTTGTTGATCCCGTGAAAGCGGATATTACTCTATATGCAAAATGGGACGATGAAAGATAGGGACGAAGATGTTTTATACCTATGAAGTAACGGCTCCAACTAAAATAAAATCAGTAAAAACTTACAAAAAGCGAGTGTATGAAATAACTCATGGACAGATAAAAAATGTGGTGATAAAAGAGCGATTTATTCACCCGTTTTTTTGGTTGCTTGCTATCTTTTTCATTCCCTTGTCCGTGGTTTATCTTTTTCTGTGTCTCTGTGAAATAGTTGTTGATACCATACTGTTGCCCTTATCTTGTGTTCCTTATTTGCGCGGGGTCGCTGTTTTTGTTAGCATTGTCGTGTGGAGCCTTTGTGTATGTGTAGGGTGTATTTCAATCATTCCGATGACATACGATTTGGATTATTGCCCGAAAAAAAAAGCGAAAAAGGCAAGCGCTGATAATTCAACAATACAGGTACGGAATGAGATAGTCTCAAAGCAAATGAACATTGCGGCAGACCTATATATACGTTATGGAGCCATTAGCCGTTTTGATGATGATATGGGGGTACTGTGTGAGGAGTACACAAATATATTGTCAGACGGAGAAAATGCTTACGGTATCAAGGGGTTTTATTTTGGAATAAATAATTATAATTTAAGCTCTGCGGAAAGAAAGTGCATTGCAATGAGTATGTATTATTTATTCGATTTGTCAGATATAAATTATTCCAAAGATAAAGTCATCAGTGTGGTGTCGCAAATAATATTTAATGAAACTTACACATCTAAATCTATTTTTGATTCAGTATCGTGGTTGGAGGTTAGATTAGCCTTAATTGAAAAGATAAAGGGCTTTGTCGAATATCATATTTGAGGGCTGTACGAAAACCGTACAGCCTTTTTTATGGCGTCATGATGTACTGTACCCCCGTTTTTTAATATAAATTGCGACTAAACGGCGTTTAATCTATGTTATCATAGATAATAGGAGGTGCACAAACAGATGTTGAGCATAACGCCTGCTGTGAAATCTGATATTACGCATATCGTTTGTCCTCATTGCAAAGAGAAGCTCGCCCGCGTCGGTTTGCATAAAAGCAGCAAGATTGACGGGTTGACGTTCAAGTGCAGGAAGTGCGGCAAGCTGTGGAATGTGAAAACTGAATAGCTTGTGCGAATGCACAGTAAACATTATTTTGTGCCAAAGTCCCGAGAGACAGAGCCCTATTCGCCAAAGGCGGTGGGGCTTTTTTGTTTCTCAAAAATTCTTAAAAGGAGGAGACAGCTTTTATGAAACCGAGCAGAGATAACAGGTTTGCCACGAACAAAGGCGGCATTATCAAGGCACCCAAGTCCGTGGGCTCCGATTCGCCAAAGGCTACGGTCGTAAAGGGTAACGATCTTCGGAGCGGGAAAAAGAGCGGCAAGAAGTAATCTATCTCAAAAAATTTGAAAGGAGGAGCAGACGATTATGGAAAAAGAGAAGAATATCGACCTCGACGAAAAAGAAAAGGGCGGCGTTCAGGGCGAAGAAGCTGACGACGATACCGAAAAGGACGACGAGTTCGAGTATGATGACGACGGGAATATCATTATTCCCGACGTAATCGAGGACGAAGATCAGGACGAGGACGGCGACGATGACGCCGCCGATACCGATGACGACACGGACGACGAGGACGAGGGAGAGGACGGCTCCGATGACGAGGATAAGGAGACGCCGAAACCCGCGGCTGAACCCGAGGGCAAGGACGAGAAAGACGCGCAGATCGAGGCTCTCCAAAAGAAGCTCGAAGCGCAGGGCAAGGAGTACGAAGCCCTGAAAGCTCAAAGCGCGGACACGCTCGCCAAGCTGGGTGTAAAGTCGGACAATGTGTTGGAGGGGCTCGAAAAGGTGGCTGCCGAATCGGACGATATGTCGCTTGACGATTATCGGAAGAAAAAGGCAGAGAGTCAACGTGAGGACGCTGCGAGAAAGCTCTATCAGCAGGCTGAATTTGAAAAGAAAATGCAGTCTGACTTTGCAGAGATACAGCGCGAGTTCCCCGAAACCCGAGGTCTGAAATCTCTCCGCGAGATCGAAAATCTCGCAAAATTCGGGAGGTTTAGGGACTTGGGACTGTCCCCGAAAGAAGCGTATGCGGCGGCAAACCCCGACAGCGTGCGCAAGAGCGTCGCGGCAGCGACGAAACAGCAGTCGTTAAACGAAACGAAAGCTCATCTGAAATCTGCCGTGCCCGCAGGCTCCAAAGATGACGGGATCGCTATCTCAAAAAAGGAGCTCAAAGAGTGGAGAGACCTGTTTCCGAATCTGTCGGATAAGGAGATCAGCAGACTCTACAAAGAATCAGCAAAAAAATAAAAAGGAGATTTTTCTATGTTCAAACTCATCAAGATAGAGAACGCGAGAATGAACGTGCCCGAGCCCGTTTTCCACGAAGTAACGGAGGACGAGGCGGTGGTTATGGGCGAGGCTCTCGTTCTCACGAACGGTAAGCTCACGAAATGCGGGGCTACGGTAAAGCCCGAGTTTATCGCTATGGCAGACTGCGCGGCGGACGCGGCAAAGCGTCTCATTCCCGCTGCGCGCGTGGAGCCGAATCAGCTCTACGAGGTGCCCGTACAGGCGGCTCCTACGAGCCTCGTTGAGGGCAGCAAAGTAACCCTGCACACGGACGGCTTGCGGGTAACGGCGACGACCACGAGCGGTGTTGTAACGGTTGAAAGCCTCAACGGTGCAGCGGCGGCAGGCGATACTATCGTCGTCAGAATCGTATAAAGGGAGGTACAGACAACAATGTCGAATTTCATTTACAGCGCAATGTCGGGCAAGAACGATCCCATGTTCGGAAAGTTCGAGCACCCGATCAAAGCACTCATCGAGAACGAGTCGAACATCTGCGAGAAGCGCAAGACCATTCTCGATACTCTTTTCAACGTGGAGAAGTCCAACAGATACGCCGAAACGATCATGGGCGAGTCTGATTTCTCTACGTTCATGAGCAAGCAGGAAGGTCAGGGAGCCGAGAACGACAACGTGGAGCCCACGTTCAAAAAGACTATCGAGCACATCGAGTTCGCCAAAGAGTTCACCATTACCCGAAAAATGGCGGACGACGCGAAGTTCGGTATCGGTGCCGACATGAAGAACAAACCCCGCAAGTTCGTCCGCGCCTACTACAATACGCGCGTCAAAATCGCGGCGCAGGCACTCATCAATGGCACGAACAAGACGATGACGTTTAACAAGGCAAAGGTCGATCTGACCTGTGCGGACGAGCTCGCCCTGTTCCACAAAGCGCACCCGTATTTCACCGACAAGATGAAAGGCAAGACGCAGAGCAACTATTTCTACGGCGAGATCACAGGCTCCGCGGGCGTGCTTGAAGAATCTCTCGGCGTTCTCGCCAACAAGGTGAGGAACTTCAAGGACGAAAACGGCGAGGTCATGGAGTACGTCGCCGACATCGTGGTCGTTCCCTGCAACCGCCCGAATCTCGAAAACATGATGAAGAAAGTCATCGGTTCCGAGCGCACGGTCGGCAGCGACTACAACGACATCAACACGCAGTACGGCAACTGGACGCTCGTCGTGCTCGACGGGTGGGAGACGACCGATGACAGGTTCATGGTTATGTCGAAAGAGGCAAACGAAAACCTGCTCGGCAATATGTTCTACAACCGAGTCCCGCTCGACATCACGAGCGACATCGACAAGCACACCCGCAACTACTTCTGGAACGGGTACTGCCGTTTCGGTGTCGGCTTCAACACATGGAAGCACATCGCCCTCGCCGTGAACGCAACGTCCCTTTCCGACGCAACCGCGCTTTGAGACAGGTGCCGCGGGAGGTAGGTCATGAACGTAGCTGAACTCTATTTACAGACTGCGCAGCTCGGGTTTGAGACCACTCTCGAAGATAGCGACAGGTTTTACTTCGCGGCAAATCGTGCGCTTTTGCAGGTCTGCAAGGTCAGACCTGCAATAAGGCATTGCCTCATCAATCATAAACCGCTTGCAAACCTGATAAGGCAGGACACCTTTTTGCCGATTGAGAAAATCGAGGATATTACTTATGAGGCGGAGGGGGCAAAAGCGTATTACTTCGAGGCGGACGGCAACGGCGTTCTGTACCTCGAAGAATACATTGCGGGCGCGGGGGAATGGCGCATTTTCGGCGAGATTCCGCTGCAATCAAAGCAGATTTTCGTGCCGTATAGGGGCTTTATCAAAAAGCAGGGCGCGTTTGTAAGCGGTCGTATTCGGTTGCGTTTTGCGGGAGAGTATCTGTATTCCGTGAAAAACGTCGCGCTGTATCAGTATCTGTACGGTGGCGAAGTGGCAGACATTCCCGCATACGAGGCTTATACGCGGTATGACGTGAAAAAACTTGTTTCCGACTTCATGGCTCTGTGTAGTCCGCCTATCAGAGAGGAGGAGGAAAACACCCTGCTCAATCAAAATTACGAGCAGGAGGGCGACAGTATCATTCTGCTGCCCTATGACAAGCGCGGAGTGTACAAGGTGCTTTACGAGCACCGACCGACCGCGATTGAAAATACGGGCGCAACGACGGAGGACACGCAGGAGCTCGATCTTGATGATGAGCTCTGCTCGCTTATGCCGATACTTGTTGCTGCGTATGTTTGGATCGAGGACGAGCCCGAGAAGTCCGAATACTACATGAGCCTTTACAGGGAACGTGTACAGGAGATCGTGCTCTCTCACAAAGATACCTCGCCCGTTTTGATTAAAAACGTGAACGGGTGGTAAGCAACATGGCATACAAAACGAGTAAAAACCTATTGACCGAAAAGGACGTCTATAATCGTTATTACGGCGATTTCCGCGGCGTGGACTTTTCAAGCGATCACACGCAGGTACACGAGCGGCGTCTTGCTTACATGGTCAATATGTTCAAGGACTATCAATCGGGGCAGGGGCAGGCAATCGAGACTATCGCGGGTTTCAGGCGGCGCGTTGTGCTGCCCGAGGCGAGCGAGATTTACGGTATTTTCAATTTTGCGCACAAAGACGCGGAGGGGAATACCGTTACAGACGTGCTCATTCACGCGGGCAACAAGCTGTATCTGTGGGCGAATTACCCGAACACGGTAAACGTCGTTCTTACAGACACAATCGAGGTGCCTGCTCCGACTTCGACAACAAACGGCACCCATACGTTCAAACAGACGCTTTCGGAAAACATCGTCGAGGTCGTCTCCCTCGCCACTATCAGCGGCGACGATTTGACGCCCACGATGAGCTACGATCCTGAAACGCGCGAGCTCACCTATGCAAGCAGCGTGCTTGCCGAGGGCGAGCGTCTCACGATGACGTATAAAGAGGGTGTCATCAAGACGCAGGACGCCCTTTACAGCGATATGAACAATCGCAGAAGTGCGTCCTTTATTTTCAACAACAGACTGTACATCATCGACGGGAAAAACTATCTTTTCTACGACGGCGAGACGGTCAACAAGGTAGTGGATAGCGCGTATATCCCGACGACGTACATCAACATCGTTCCGAGCGGTACAAATGCTGACAACGGCACGGAGTACGAGCAGAGGAATATGTTGCAGCCGAAGTTCAAGCATACGTTTATTGCCGACGGGACGACGACGGACTTCTACCTGAACGAAAACCTGCTCGATGAGGTGTCCGAGGTCAAGGTGTACGGCGTCGTAAAATCGGCAGGAACGGACTATACGGCAGACCTTGCAAACGGCGTCATCAAGTTTACGACTGCGCCCGCAAAGCCGCAGGACGTCGTGCAGGTCGCGGGCGAGGACGGCGCAGAGAACGTCATGTACCCCGAATTTTATGCGGGCATAGAGGTAACGGCGAAAAAGACGTACACGAGCGTTTCGGGCGTAACGGAGGAGGCGGATAACATCGCGGCTCTCATCACGGAGTGTACGCTTGCAGCGATCTACGATAACCGCGTATTTCTTTCGGGAAACCCGAGTTATCCGAATCACGTTTTTTACTGCGGCAGGAACAGCACGGGCTTTGCCGATCCGTCGTATTTCGGCGTTCTGAACTATATGCAGGACGGCGTGGGAATATCACCCATTACGGGCATGGTGGTCGTTGCCGATACGCTTATGGTGCTGAAAGGCGACACGCAGCAGGACGGCTTGACCTATTTCCATACGGCGACAGATTCAGGCAACGACATACAGCCGCGCATATACCCCGCGCAGCAGGGGTTGAGCGGATCGGGCTGTCTCGGTGCTTGTATCAACTTCTTGGACGATCCCGTGTTCGTTTCCCGCCTCGGCGTCGAGGGCGTCGGTCAGCTATCCGTTCGCTATGAGCGCGCGGTCGAGCACAGATCAAGCCTCATCGACGCAAAGCTCGTCAACATGAACTTGGAGACGGCTGTCTTGGAGGAGTGGAACGGTTACCTGCTTCTGCTCGTGGACGGCAACATCTTTATGGCAGACAGCAGGCAGCGGTACACGCACGACATCGGCGTCCCGCAGTATGAGTGGTATTACATCGAGGGCGTCGGCGTGTACGACGGGCAATATACCGAGTACACCTATGCAACCTCCGTTTTCGAGGAGCTACAAGGTGCGTCCGTGCATTATTGCACAAAGTGCAAGAAAGGCGCGAAGTATTGCACCTGCGGAAACGACGACAACATCGTTGAGCTGCCCATACGCCTTGCGAATGCCGTTTATTACGCCGATACGAACGAGACGAAAGACCTTACGGGAACGGTCGTAAACGCGCCCGACGACAGCGGGAACGCGACGACGGAAGTATTCGACGAGGGCGTTACCGTTCAGATCGGAGACGAGAACTATACGCTCGGCGTGTACTTCACCGTGCACGAGGTATATGACTTTTTCACGGGCGATTTGACGGGCTACGAGGCGTATCTGTGCGAGGGTAAAGGCAATCATATCGGTGGCGTATTCCGTAAGGCAACGACCGTCAAGAGTATGTTTGACAACATCTTTTTCGGCACGGAGAACGGCGTCGTCTGTTCGTTCAACTTCGATATGCGGAACAGTCAGGGCGAGATTCCGAGGCAGTATTATACGTTTGACGAGCGGACGATTTACAGCGGGTGCGCAACAAAAATGGACTGCTGCGACATTCCGCACCTCACGAAAAGCACGATAAAAAAATCGACAGTCATCAAGACAAAATCGTTGAGCTCGTCCGCGGCAAAAATCAAGGTCAGGACAAACCGAAAGGCTTACGAACAGATCGCGCGTATCAACAGCAGCCTGTTCTCATTCGACGACATGGACTTCACGGACTTTACGTTCAATACGACGGAGCAAAGCCTGTTCGCAATCAAGGAAAAGGAGAAAAAGTGGGTTGAAAAGCAGTATTACATCTATTCCGATGAATACATGAAGCCGTTTTCTCTGTACTACGTCTCTTTCCGCTATCGTGTTGTCGGACGGCTCAAAAATTAAAGGAGGCTACATACATGAGTCTGAAAAAACTCTCGAATATAACTCCTGCGGAGCTGAAATCGAAAGGCGTTGTTTCGCTTGCGGACAAACCGAACGCGGCGGCGTCTTATGGCGTCGGCGGCTTATCTCCGACCGCGCTCAAACTTTGGTTCGATCAGTTGAGCAAGCTGCTCGCCGACAAAATCAACGCCATTCAGGACGCATTGAGCGGGGATCAGGCGGCGGAGTATATCAAGCTCATACTTACGGGGCTTGACGACAGCAACGAGTCGGGCGAGTATAGCCTGCAAGACCTCTGCGACGCTTTCAAAGACGGCAGGTTCGCGGAGTATTTGCAGCTTTACGGCTCCGCCGCCGCGGAGAATTTGAGCTCATTGCAGGCAATCGTCAATGCCTTTGCGTTGGATATAAGCGAAACAAAAGAAACCGCAGACGCAGCGAAAGAAGCGGCGGAGACCGCCGAAAACAACAGGATCACCGAAACAGCGGTTGAGTATCAGGAGGGGACGAGCGGGACGTCCGCGCCGACGGGCGCGTGGTCGTCGGCAATTCCTGCCGTGCAAGAGGGGCGTTACTTGTGGACGAGGGTTACACTCACTTTTGCAAGCGGCAGTACGGCTGTGTTCTATTCCGTCGGAAAAATCGGTGCGCGGGGCGACGACGTTTACAGTTTTGTCATCAGGGACGGCAATCTGATTCAGGTCAAAGCCTCGGCTGCGGACGATAATGTACAGTACGGCATTGATGAGTTCGGCTATTTGAGCGTAAAAATCAATTTTTAAGGAGGGCACAAAATGCCAAGCACAACTCTTAACTTGGGACGAGTAAAAGGCTCCATGTGGTACACGGGAACGGCGGACAGCAATGTTGACATCGCCTCCGCGTTGACCTCCGCGGGCTATACACCTATCAAGCTCGATATGTACCTGAATACGAGCAACGGCAACGTCTATCAGTATGCGCCCGTGGACGACGGGCTGCAATGGACGCTGAAAGGAAACCTGCGCGGCGCAAAAGGCGAGGGTTTTCAGATCAAAAAGACCTACGCAAGCGTATCTGCAATGAATGCGGGATATGCAAACGACGGGCTTCCTGTCGGCAGCTTCGTCATGATTTCAAGCAATGTCGAGGATCCCGACAACGCAAAACTCTACGTCAAAGGCGAGACCGCCTATACGTTCGTTACGGACTTTTCGGGTGCGCAGGGTATCAAAGGCGACACGGGCGACAAGGGCGATAAAGGCGATACGGGTACTGCCGCAACGGTCTCTGTCGGCACCGTAACAACGGGAGCCGCAGGTTCGCAGGCGTCCGTTACAAACGCGGGCAGCGCGAACGCCGCCGTCCTGAACTTCTCTATCCCCAAAGGCGACAAGGGCGACAAAGGGGACAAAGGCGATACGGGAGACGCCGCCACAATTCAGGTCGGAACGGCTACGTCGGGCGCGGCGGGAAGTCAGCCGCAGGTAACGAACGGCGGTACGGCGCAGGCGGTCGTCCTCAACTTCGTTATCCCGAAAGGGGACAAAGGGGACAAGGGCGATAAAGGCGATACGGGCGAGGACGGCAAGACGCCTACGTTCACCGTAAATGCGAACGGCGAGCTCATCGCTACGTTCGAGTAAGGAGGTACAACTATGTCAGAGGTAAATCTTGGGCGCGTGCAGGGCGGCGGGATATTCTATTCCACGGCAAGCTCGGGAACGAGCATTGCAAAATCGACGCTTACGCCGACGGGACTTGTCCCGCTTGTCGGAGATTGCGTCGTGTTCCCGAACGGAGACCTGCGCAAAATCACCGCGGTAAGCGGCACGAACGTAACGTGTGGGAACGTCGCCGCGAACTTCAAGGGCGACAAGGGCGATACGGGCACGACAAGCTCGATTGTCAAAACCGCCGCAGAATGGGAGAGCCAAAACCCCGTTCTCGGCGCGGGCGTGTTCGGGTACGATTCCACAAATAAAATAATCAAAGCGGGCGACGGAACAACGGCGTGGAAAACATTGCCCACGCTGCTTTCGACCGATTTC
>ERZ780149.791-NODE-791-length-39044-cov-23.741696_pt1 | contig 39044 bp, 32 predicted proteins | sample MGYA00511367_ERZ780149 | MGnify/ENA primary metagenome ERZ780149 (study PRJEB29588, sample SAMEA2153852) | human gut metagenome | biome: human gut; feature: human-associated habitat; material: faeces | place: Denmark | collected 2008/2010 ... | reverse complement strand
ACTTTCCGGACGCAATCGAACGAATGGCGGAAGCGTATCTCGGCGACGAATTAGGACTTGAAAAGGACGAGAAAACCGCCCTTAAACTTTTCAAACGAGCCGCAAAACTCGGCAATGCCGCCGCGCAGTATAATCTCGGTATGGCGTATGCTTGCGGTTATTACGGTGTTACTGCCGATAGAAAAACGGCACTTTATTGGCTGAAAAAGAGCGTCAAGGGCGAAAATCCGTCGGCGTGTCTGCAAGTGGGACTTTATTACTATTACACCGTCAAAACCGAAGCGGCTTATAAAAAAGCCTTTGAATTATTTACCGACGCATACAATCTCGGCGAGAACGAGGCGATTATCAATATCGGACTTTGCTATCTTCAAGGCAACGGCGTAAAAGAAGACAAAAAAGAAGCGGTAAAATGTTTTAAGTCTGCCGCCGAAAAGTGTAATTCGGGCGTTGCGTATCATAATCTCGGAATCTGTTATGAAAACGGATTCGGTGTGAGAAAAGATTATAAGAAAGCAATCGAAATGTATGGAAAAGCAGTAGAAAACGGAGAAAGCGCAGGTCTTGATGCAATCAAAAGAGTCTATACACTTATGAACAAAAAAGATAAATAGAAGTTGCTTTATGAGTTTTGATTTCGTAAAATCAAAAAATGCTGTCGCAAAATCAAGCAGCATGAAATCAAAAATAATCAAAAAGTGTGTGATAATCAAAATCAGTCGCAAAATCAAAGAAAAATAATCAAAAAAGACTTTTGGTTGTACATACACCAAAACGAGCACGGATTTATCCGTGCTTTTTCATTTTGCCGATCAGTCACCGACACTTGAACTTGTGCGCAATGTTTGCGCACAACAATGCATGATATCGATTGTATTCACTAAAATTATATAAGTTTACCCGTTATATTTTTAAAAATTTTAATAATTTTTTAGGAAAATGACAAATTTTATTCGTATATATAAATAGTTAATACAAAGGCGGATAATATGGCAGGCGGTTTTACTCCCGAATTTATGGAGGAACTCAAATACAAGTGCGACATAGTGGAAATCATTTCACAATACGTCCCTTTGCAAAAGAAAGGGGGACGTTATTTCGGTTGCTGTCCTTTCCACAACGAGAAAACTCCGTCTATGTGTGTCAATAACGGTTGGTATCATTGCTTCGGTTGCGGTGCAAGCGGTGACGTCGTGAAATTCGTTATGGAAATGGAATCTGTCAGTTTTTACGACGCGGTGAAAATTCTTGCCGACAAGGTGGGAATGCAGTTGCCGGAAGTCAAGCTCGACCCCAAATTTGCCCAAAAGAAGGAGCATTCCGAAGTCCTTAAACAACTTATGCGTGCCGTCGCGAGGTATTATCGCAACAATTTGATTGACGAAAAGAAAGGTGAGGAAGCAAGAAAATATCTTGCAAGCAGAGGTATCGACGACGAGACTTCCAAGCGTTACGGACTCGGACTTTCGCTTGACGGTGAAAGTATGGTCGGATATATGCGTCGCAAAGGGTATATGCTCAAAGACTTGCAAGAGTGCGGACTTATCGCAAATCCCGACCGTCCCTACGACGCTTTCGCCAACAGAATTATTGTGCCGATTATGAACGGTATGGGTGACGTTATCGCGTTTGGCGGACGCATTTATCACGGTGAAAAAGACGTTGCCAAATACAAAAACTCCACCAATACCACACTTTTTGATAAGGGGCGCACGTTGTATGGCGTAAACTTTATCAAGCGTGATAAAAAGCTCAACGGTGTTGCTTATAAGGAACTTATCCTCGTAGAAGGCTATATGGACGTTATTTCCTTGGGAGCGGCGGGCATCAAAAACGCAATTGCCGGTATGGGCACTGCGCTCACAGAGGGACAAGCAAGAGAGATATCTCGTCTTACAGAAAATTTGTACGTATGTTACGACGGTGACGGGGCGGGCAGACACGCGTCCGTCAAAAACGTTGATATCCTTTCACAGTATATTCAAAACGTAAAGGTCGTGTCTTTGGACGACGGGAAAGACCCCGACGAAACCGTACGCGACGAGGGCTACGAAGGCTTTATGAAGCACGTGAGCGAGGCGTTGCCCGTCGTTGAGTATAAGCTCAAACTTTGCGCTGACGCAAACGATCTCGGCTCGGTCAACGGCAGAGCAAAATACGTGCAATCCGCACTCAAAGTGCTAAAAAGCATAGATAACAAAGCGGAAAGAGAAGTTTATATGGCGATTGTGTCAAAACTCAGCAATGTGTCGGTATCGACTCTCACTGCGGAAATCGGCACCGTTCGTCCTATAAGAGAGGAACCCGTCAAGGAAAACGTCGAGGAAAAACAAGCAAAGAATTTGCGCGCGTCGAGATTTATCGTCAACAGACTTCTAAACAACGAGGTGTATACCGATCTCGGCAAAGTTAAGAGAGAATGGCTTGCAAACGATACGCACAAAAAGATTTTCGATTTCGTCCTATCCGAGCCGGAAAAGCAAGCGAGCATAAGCAAAATGTACGACGTTTTGGGATATGACGACGAGGAAGTAAATTGCGTTTTGGGTATCAATTTGCACTTCTCGGACAAAGGTCGCGAAGCGGACTATTACAACGATTGTTTGCTTGCGCTTGCCAACGAGAGTATATCGCAAAAACTCAACGAAGCAAAAGAAAGATTCAATACTCTCTCGGATTCTGCCGAGAAAAAAGCGTGTCTTGTGGAAATTTCCGCATTGACCAAAAAATTAAAATCCAAATCAATTGAAGATAAACTTTGATTCACATAGGAGGACAGCGTGGACAGAGAACAACTTTTGAAACAAGAGATTGACAAAATCGTCGCTTTGGGAAAGAACAAAGGCTCGGTGAGTGAAGACGAGATAATGGCAAAACTCGAACATCTCAACGCAACCGCCGAAGATATGGAAGTGGTGTTCAATGCTTTGCAAGCGGAAAACATCAAGGTTGAAGAGACGATTGAGGACGACGATATCTCGCTTGACAAAATCATCGACAGCAGTGTTGACGACTCGGTCAAAATCTACCTCAAGGACATCGGCAAAGTGCCCCTTTTGACGGGTGAACAAGAAATCGAACTTGCCAAGAGAATGAAAGAGGGTGACGAAGAGGCAAAGCATTTGCTAAGCGAAGCAAACCTCCGTCTTGTCGTATCTATCGCAAAACGCTACGTCGGAAGAGGCATGCAATTTCTCGACTTGATACAAGAGGGCAACCTCGGCCTTATGAAAGCGGTTGAAAAATTCGATTACACCAAGGGCTTCAAGTTCTCGACGTACGCAACGTGGTGGATTAGACAAGCAATCACTCGTGCAATTGCCGACCAAGCAAGGACTATTCGTATCCCCGTGCATATGGTGGAAACCATCAACAAACAAGTGCGTGCGACGCGTCAACTTCTGCAACAACTGGGCAGAGAACCATCCGCTGAAGAGATTGCGCAACATCTCGGTTGCTCGGTAGAGCGCGTGCGTGAGATACAAAAAATAGCACAAGATCCCGTCTCTCTCGAAACGCCTATCGGTGAGGAAGAGGACAGCCACCTCGGAGATTTCATCGAGGATACGGGTGCTCTTTCACCAAGCGACGTTGCGGAAAGCAATATGCTCAAAGAGCAACTTATCCAAGTGCTCAACACTCTCACTCCGCGTGAGGAAAAAGTGTTGAGATTGAGATACGGTCTTGACGATTCGCACCCAAGAACGCTCGAAGAAGTAGGCAAAGAATTTAACGTTACTCGTGAGCGTATTCGTCAAATCGAGGCAAAGGCACTGCGCAAATTGCGCCATCCCAACCGCCTCAAAAAACTCAAAGATTTCGACTGATGCCCATACGACTTGACCAAAGACTGACGTCTATTGCAAATCTCGTCGATTACGGCAAAGTGGCGGACGTGGGGTGCGACCACGGCAAACTCGGCTACTATCTCGTAAGCACGGACAGGGCAAGTGAAGTCATCGCAACGGATATAAGCGCACCTTCTCTTGCCAAAGCGGAGGAACTTGCCAAAGAAAACGGCGTCTCGGATATTATGAGCGCAAGGCTCGGTGACGGACTCGGGTGCGTGGAAAGCGAAGAAGTCGACACCGTGATAATCGCGGGGCTTGGCGGTGACGTGATAGCAAACATATTGTCGCGCGCACGCGATGAGGGCAAGACCTTTCAACACTTTTTGCTCTCTCCCAACACTCACCCCGAAAAGGTGAGAAGAGAGATTATACTCTCTCGTCATACGATAGTTTACGACGATTTGCTCGAAGTTGCGGGCAAGGTCTACACGATTATCAAAACGCAAAAAGGCGAGAGCAAGCTCGATGAAGAGCAGATAAAGTACGGCGCGTTTTTCAAGACTAATCCAAACTTTTCGGCGTTTGCGAAAAAGGATATCCAAAGCCTTGAAAACATCTATCGAAACAATCCGTCGGCAAGCGAACTCAAAGACAAGATTGACGCTTTGAAAGATGCGCTTGACAAGACAATCAATACTTGATACGTACAAAAACGGCTTATAAAACCGCTTTTTTTGAAAAATAGGAAAGATATGAAAAACAGACAAATCATCGACGCAATAGAGCAGTTTGCTCCCAAAACGTTGGCAGAGCCGTGGGATAATCCCGGTCTTATGATAGGTTCGCTTAACGACGAGTGCACCGGTGTTATCGCTGCACTCGACCTTACCAAAGACGTCGTAAAGCAAGCAATCGAAAACCGTTGCAATCTCATCCTCACGCATCACCCGTTTTTCTTTACGGCAATAAAGAGCATTGACACCGACGAGTCAAAAGGCGAGATTATAAAAGACGTGCTCAAAAACGGACTTACCGTTTATAGCGCGCACACCAATCTTGACGAGTGCGAAGAAGGACTTTGCGTAACGCTTGCAAAACTTCTCGGCGGACAAAATCTCGTGGCGGACGGTGTAGGCGTACTTTGCGACGTTGACGAGACAACGCTCAAAAACTTTGCAAAGCACGTTGCAAACACCTTAAAAGACGACTCTGTCAAATACACGGGTGACGACGATAAGACTATACGCAAAATGTTATGTATATGCGGAGGCGGTGCGGGAGACGGTGCGTACGATCACGCAAGAGGCGTTGCGGACGTGTTTGTCACGGGCGACTTCAAACATCATCTCTACGTAGCGTCCGAAAACGACGATTTCCCGATTGTGGAATTCTCGCATTATCACAGCGAGATTATCGTAGAAAACTTATTTGAAAAAATCCTCGCTCCTCTCGGAGTGAAAATCATAAAAGCAAAACAGAACTGTCCTTTTAAGACAGTCGGAGGATACAATGAATATTGACAAGATACTCGAATATCAAAAAATCGACCAAGAACTCATTTCGCTTGAAAACGAAGTGCTCAAAAGCAGCGAAAGACAAAATCTCGCAATGGCGAAATCTCGTCTCGACGGCGCAACCGAAACTATCGGAAAGCTCAAAAACGACGCAGCGGAACTTCTTGCCGGTTATACCTCTATGAAAGAAAAAATCGACGCCCTCAAAGCCGAACTCGACGAGTTTGACGGTATTTTGGACGACGTTCAAGACGCAACGGAAGCGGACCACTATCTCAAAATGGTGGCAAGCATTGCGGACAAAATCAACGCTCTTGAAAAGGAAGCAAATTCCACTTCGACCAAAATAGACCAAGTCAACGACAACTACAAAAAGACGTGGGATATCGGCGTAAAGGCAAGCGACGTATACAAGGCGGCAAAGGCGGAGTATGACGCGTTTATGAAGAATTTGCAACCGCAAGTGGTGCAAATCAAAGCGCAACTTTCCGCGCTCAAAGGTGAAATCCCCGAAAAGATTATGAACGCATACTTATCGTTGCGCACGGCAAAGAAGATGCCTGCGTTTGTTCCGTACGACAGCGAACACGAGATTTGCGGTCGTTGCAGAATGGAACTTGACAACAACACCAAGTCCAAACTTCGTAGCGTCGGCGACGTGGCGGAGTGTCCCAATTGCCGTCGTATTCTTTACGTAGCGGAGAAAAAATAACGAGATTTTTACAAAAGGTAGGAGAGAAATATGAAGAATTGTTACAACAATCCCGATGTATATTGCATAAACGTCGCGCCAAAACACGGCGCAGGTTTCCCTCTTGACGAAAACGGCAATCAAAAGACGGTCTTGCTCAACGGAGAGTGGGACTTCAAATACTATATGTCGGCAAGTATGCTCGATATCAATCCGACTGAGTGGGACAAAATAGAAGTTCCGTCAAACTGGCAACTCAAAGGCTACGGCAAGCCTATTTATTCCAACATAAGATATCCGCATCCAATCGCAACGAGCGGTAAACCCCGTATCAACGCGGACGAAAACAATTGCGGTGTATATCGTCGTACGTTTACCGTGGACAAGGTGGAGGGCAGTGTTCGCATCAATTTTGCCGCAAACAGCGGTGCTGAGCTTTACGTCAACGGAAGTTTCGTCGGATACAGCGAAGACACCTTCGATTATCAAGAGTACGATATCACGCCGTTCGTGAAAGTGGGGGAAAACGAGGTGAAAATCGTCGTTTATCGCTACACGACGGGCAGTTATCTCGAAGACCAAGATATGTGGCGCATTTCGGGACTTTTCCGTGACGTCAATCTTATTTTCTTGCCGAGCGTGCGAATCGAAGACGTGTACGCGCGCGCCGAGTTCAACGAGGATATGTCCAAAGCCAAACTTTTGATTGATACGAGCGTGTATTGTTCCAAGAACGTGGAAATCGAAGATGCCGACGTAAAATTGGAAGTTATCGACGCCGGCGGCAACGTCGTATCGAGCGGAAACTTTGCAGTGCTCGGTCTCGACGAGGACGAAACTATCCCCATCAAGATAACGGAAAATATACAAAATCCGCATCTTTGGAGCAGTGAAGACCCCTATCTCTACAAGATTAGACTCACTTTCACGTCCACGGAAAAGGGCAAAACTATTTTCCACGACAGAAGAGAATTGAACTTCGGTTTCAGACAAGTTGCAATCGTGCCGTCTGTTGACGGAAAGCAACCGTACATAACCCTCAACGGCAAAAAACTCAAAATCAGAGGCGTCAACCGTCACGAGTTTCACCCCGATTTCGGTCACGCAGTGCCAAAGGAATACACCGAAAAGGATATCCTTCTTCTCAAAAAGAATAACGTCAACAGTATCCGCACCTCACACTATCCCGACAGCAGACATTTTTATGATTTGTGCGACAAGTACGGCATAATGGTGATGTGTGAAAACAACCTCGAAACTCACGGCTTGGCAACGCGTGTTCCTCGCTCCAACAAACGTTGGACGGAGCAAGTTTGCTGGCGTATGAGAAATATGGTCAGAACCTATCGCAACCACGCTTGTATACTCTTTTGGTCGCTCGGCAACGAGAGCGGAAACGGAAAAGCGTTCCCCGCAATGAAGAAAGCCGCGCTCGAACTCGATACCACTCGTCCCATACACTACGAGCCCGACGCATACGTCAAAACTACGGACATTATGAGCGAGATGTACACCAAGGAAGAGCAAATGGAAGAGATTGCCAACAACAAACTCCATATCCATTCAATGGCGTTGTGGGCACCTTTCGGGCATTTACTGACGCCCAAAATGTACAAAAACAAGCCGTTTATTCAATGTGAATACGCGCACTGTATGGGCAACAGTCTCGGCAACTTCGAGGACTACTGGAAGCACTTCCGCAAAAACGACAGACTTTGCGGCGGTTATATATGGGACTTTGCCGACCAATCAATCAAGAGAGTCGGTGCGGACGGTACGATAGAGTATACTTACGGCGGAGACTGGGGTGACAAACCCAACGACGGCACTTTTGCATTCAACGGTATCGTCAGAGCGGACAGAAGCCCGAATCCCGCATTCTACGAAGTAGGAAAGGTGTATCAACAAGTGCAATTCGCACTCAAAAACGGCAAAATCGAGATTGAAAACGAGTATATGTTCACCAATCTCAATCGCTTTGAAATGCGCTTCGATTTGCTTGAAAACGGCGTTGTAGTCGATACGAAAACCGCTGATATGCCGTCAGTCGAGCCTTACGGCAAGACGAGTGTCGATATGCCGTTTGACGTCAAAGCCGACGGCAAAGAGAAGGCAATCAATTGCTATTGCGTGGTCAAGGACGCTTTTGACGTCTTTGAAAAGGGTGATATAATCGCGCGCGAACAACTCGATTTGACAGGTTTTATCCCCGCAAAATACGAAGAACCGCAAGGCAAAACCGTATTCAACGAAGACGGGAAGATAGTGTTAGAATGCGGAAAAATGCGTGCAATCGTGTCCAAGAACAGCGGTTGCATAACCTCGATAGTCGTAGACGGCAAAGAAAAACTCGCCTCGCCGATTATTCCCAACTTCTGGCGCGCGCCTATCGACAACGACATCTCTCCGCAACTCCCGGGCATCGTCAAGAGATTGTTCGGAAAACTTTTCTTCAAGGGATGCAAAGAACATCTTGTTAAGTCCAATATGGTGCTTACGGACAAATCCGTACAAATCGAGTGGTCTTGCATGCCTCAACTTTCCGTGCTCAAAACCGTCTACGAAGCAAGCGAAGACGGCATCAAAGTGTCGATGAAGGTCAAAAACGATTGGTTCAGTTTGCCCAGATACGGTTTTAGAATGGGACTTGCCACGACGGACGACGTTGCGTTCTACGGCAGAGGACCTCACGAGAACTATTGCGACAGAAAAGCGTCCGCTCCGCTCGGAGTGTACGAAGGCAAAATCGCCGACTTCGAGCATAATTATCTCGTACCACAAGAAAACGGCAACCACTGCGACACTCGTTGGGTGAAAGTCGGCGGTGAAGACGGCATAGAAGTTGTCGCAACGGACAAACCCTTTGAATTCAGCGTGCACGATTATACGCAAGAAGCTCTCGAAGAGGCAAAACACGCTCACGAACTCAAACACGGTGACGTGATAGAGCTTTATATCGACGGCGCACAACGCGGAGTGGGCGGTGACGTCCCCGCACTTGCTTGCACCAAGAAGAGATACAAGATTTTGCCGGGCAAGTATCACGATTTGAGCTTCGTCATCAAAGCCTAACGGATATTCTAACCGGTTGCTTTTGCAAATTATCGCAATTGCGCAAAGGCAATGCAAATAACAAAATTCAACTAAAAACGCCTCGATTTCGGGGCGTTTTCTCGTTTTTTGTTTTAGAGAATTTTTCAAAGGCAAATAAAATTGCAAATCGTCGAGCATAATTGAATTGACTTTATATACGCTTGATATTATAATATTCACACCACGAAAGTGGAAAATAATATTGCGCGTACAGCATTAAGTAGGGCTGATTGCGCGGAGGTAATATGCAACTTACACTTAGAGACGGTAGCAAAATGTCATTTGACGGTGCGATGAGCGCACTCGACGTGACAAAGCAAATCAGCGAGGGACTCGCAAGAGCGGCAATCGTATGCAAGATTGACGGGCAACTCGCTTCTATGGACACCATCGTTGACAAAGACTGCAATTTCGAGGTGTTTACGTTTGCCGATGACGAAGGAAAGCGCGTGTATCGTCACACTTGCGCTCACATTTTGGCACAAGCAGTCAAAAACATTTATCCGACGGTTCAATTGGCAATAGGGCCTGCAATCGACAACGGATTCTATTACGATTTTGATTTCAAGACACCCATCACGCAAGCGGATTTTGAAAAAATCGAAGCGGAAATGAAGAGCATCATCAAGGCAAATCTTCCCATCACTCGCATCGTTTGCACGCGTAGCGAGGCAGAGAAGACGATCACCAAGATGAAACAAACCTACAAGGCGGAACTTCTTGCGGATATCCCCGAGGGAGAAGATATTTCCTTCTATCAACAAGGTGATTTTATCGACCTTTGCAGTGGACCGCACCTCACTTCGACAGGCAAAATCAAAGCATTCAAGCTCACGTCTCTCACCGGTGCTTACTGGCGCGGAAACGAGAAGAACAAGATGCTTACCCGTATTTACGGCACTTGCTTTGACAAAAAGGCTGATCTTGACGAATATATCCAAAAACTCGAAGAGGCAAAATCTCGCGACCACAACAAAGTCGGCAGAGAACTCGGCTTGTTTATGACTGACGAAAACATCGGTCAAGGACTTCCGCTCATTATGCCCAAGGGCGCGCGCATTATTCAGATTATGCAACGTTTCGTCGAGGATGAGGAGCAAAAGAGAGGATATCTCCTCACCAAAACCCCGATTATGACCAAGAACAATCTCTTTATCACGTCGGGACACTGGGATCACTACAAAGACAAGATGTTCTATATCGGCGACGAGGATGTGGATGACGAGATTTTGTGCTTGCGTCCTATGACTTGCCCCTTCCAGTTCACCATCTATAAGAACGGACTCAAAAGCTATCGTGACTTGCCCGTCAGATACGCCGAAACCGCAATCGAATTCCGTAAAGAAGCAAGCGGTGAAATGCACGGTCTTACCAGAATCCGTCAATTCACGCTTTCGGACGGTCACATCGTTTGCACGCCCGACCAACTCGAACAAGAGTTCCAAGGCGCGGTTGACCTCATCAAATACCTCATCGGCATTCTCGGTTTGCAAGACGACGTAAGCTATCGTTTCTCTCGTTGGGATCCGAAGGACGCGGACAAATACGTCGGCACTGCGGAGGATTGGGACAAGGTCGAAAGCACTATGCAACAAATCCTCAACGACTTGCATATCGATTACACCGAAGCGTGGGGTGAAGCGGCGTTCTACGGCCCGAAACTCGACGTCCAAGGCAAAAACGTACACGGCAAAGAAGATACTTTGTTCACGGTTCAAATCGACTTCTCGCTCGCAACGCGTTTCGATATGATTTATATTGACGAGAACGGCGAAAAGGCTCGTCCGCTCATCATTCACAGATCTTCAATCGGTTGCTACGAGCGTACGCTTGCAATGCTTATCGAAAAGTACAACGGAGCATTCCCGATGTGGCTTGCACCGGAGCAAGTGCGTGTGCTTTCACTCACAGACCGCACGGTCGACAAGGTGAAAGAAGTGCGCAACAGACTCTTCGATCTCGGCTTGCGTGCAGAAGCGGACGTCCGCAGTGAAAAACTCGGCAAGAAGATCCGTGAAGCACAACTCGACAAAGTGCCTTACGTCATCGTCATCGGCGACAAAGAAGCGGAGCAAAACCTCATTTCCGTACGTCACCGCACGGAAGGCGATCTCGGCACTATGACGGTGGAGGAGTTTGTGGCGAAGGCTTTGCTTGAAGTCTCTACCAAAGAAATCAAGTAAGACCGCGCTAAATCGCAAATAACTTCGGCAGAGCCGTCCGCCCGTCAACTCATTTACGCTTAGTAAATTAGGGTTGCCGTTCGGACGGCTCTTTCTTGTTCTTTATCGATTTATTGCGGTCTTACTATGATTTTTGAAGGGGGAGACTGAAACCTATTAACGGAATGTGTCTATTTGGAGTGTGGAGGCGCAAGGCGCCGACCGCATCGAGCGCCGAACTTGACGATTAGTACAAGTGAGCCAACGAGTGTTGTTTTTTTCGTTGGCGAACGAGTGGCATAACAAGTGGACGATACTTTTCTATGTGAGTGCCGAGTGTGTCCCCCCGCGGAGCGGTTCCGTGGGTTCCCTCAAACGAAGTGCAGAGGGGGAACGGAATAGGGGAAACACCGTGAGGAAGGGGGAAAGTTGCATTAAATTAATTGTTAAAGAGGGGGGCATTGCATTTAGAGGAGTTATACATTAGCATTTTAGATTGTTATTTTATTAAAATTTGAAAATAATTATAATAAATACAAATTAAATATACAAAATCGCAAAAACGTTTGACATAAGTTCTCGTTTTTGTTAATATAATCAAGCAAAGCAAAGGACAGCCTTTCACCACGAGCGTTCAGCAAGGTGGTCACCACACAAAAATCACTTGTCTATGATAAGGTATTCGTGAGTGTTGAGGCAGTTTTGCTTCGACACTTGTTTTTTATGTCGAAATAAACCATAGCGGTGTATATAGGAGTAGCAATTTGAAAGAACTGCAAATCAACGAACAAATCAGGGATAAAGAAATTCGTCTCATCGGTGACGACGGTCAACAATACGGCGTCATTTCTATGAGAGAGGCTCGCGCCATTGCCGAAGAAAAAGGGCTTGACGTATGCAAGGTTTCACCGCCTTCCGTTCAACCTCCCACTTGCAAATTGATGGACTACGGCAAATATCGCTACGAGCAACAAAAACGCGAGAAAGAAGCCAAGAAAAATCAAAAGGTGATGGAAATCAAAGAAATCCGTCTTTCCGCAACTATCGACATCGGCGACACTACGAGACTTGCCGCACAAACGGCAAAATTCCTCTCGGAAGGCAACAAAGTCAAAGCGTCGATTCGCCTCAAAGGTCGTCAACAAGCGCACCCCGAGATTGCGGTCAAGATTGTTGAGGATTACATCGCAATGGTCGGCACCGACCTCGTCGTCGAGAAAAAACCGGTTCAAGAAGGTCGTATCATTTACACCATTCTCGCACCGTCGCAAAAGAAATAAAAATTATTTAGCCCTCGGGCAAAGCAAAATAATAGAGGAGGCACACCTATGCCAAAACAAAAAACACATAGTGGAGCAAAGAAGCGTTTTCGCGTTACAGCAAACGGTTACTACAAGAGAGGCCATTCTGCACACAGCCACCTTCTTACCAAGAAGACAACCAAGAGAAAGAGAGATCTTCGTTCTATCGAGTACGTTGACGAGACAAGATCCGGCGAACTCAAAAAGTTGTTGCCATACAAATAAGGAGAATGAACCATGAGAATTAAAAGAGCGGTTAACGCAGTTAAAAAGCGTAGAAAAATAATGAAACAAGCAAAGGGTTATTATGCAGGTAAGCATGCCCTTTATCGTGTTGCAAAGCAACAACTCCTCAAGAGCGGTGTATACGCATACGTCGGAAGAAAGCAAAAGAAACGTGATTTCCGTTCGCTTTGGATCACTCGTATCAATGCTGCCGCACGTATCAACGGTATGAGCTATTCAACTCTTATGCACGGCCTCAAAGTTGCGGGTATCGACCTCAACAGAAAGGTTTTGAGTGAAATCGCAATCAGCGATCCGCAAGCGTTTGCGACACTCTGCGACAGCGCAAAGAAAGCACTTGCATAATCGGTTTTTACACAATGTTGCGCATATATCTATGCGCAACATTGATTGTATAGACCGCTTTTTCATATTTGAAACCGTGCTATGAAAGCATTGTGAAAATATCAATTGAGGCGGTTAGAATATTGCAAATCATCACTTCAACCAAAAATCGATTCGTGAAAGAAGCTCGTTCTCTTTCGCAAAAAAAGTTCCGCATTGAGACGGGACTATTTTTGGTAGAAGGGATAAATCTCATCAAAGATATGCCTTCGTCCGTAAGGGTGAAATACGTGCTTGCCACGCCTTCGAGAGAGAGTGAGGTGGAGACTATATTTTTCTCGGACGAAAAGGAGCGTCAAGAAAAAGCAATGCAAAGCGTTGCTTTTACGCGCGCGCAAGTGTATTATGTGAGTGACGAGGTTATGGCGTACGTTGCGGATACGGTTTCTCCGTACGGAATATGCGCCGTTTGCGAAATGCCCAAAAGCGAATTTCGCATGCCCGCCTCCAATGCGCTATTGCTTGACGGCGTAAGCGACCCCGGCAATCTCGGCACTATATTCAGGACTGCCGCCGCTTGCGATTTTTGCGATATTTATTTGCTCGACACTGCGGATATCTATTCTCCAAAAGTGGTCAGAGCGACGCTTGGCGGGCTTTTCAAGGTGCGTGCCACCGTGATTACTCTCGATGAGGCAATCGACCTTATGAGATGCACCAACAGCGCGATTTTGGATATGAACGGCATCAATATTTTGACGAATAAAGCGGTTTCGCCCGTATTGTTCGTCGCGGGCAACGAGGCGCACGGCGTCAGAGCCGAGCTTCGAAAAGAAGCGAAAATTGCGTACTCTTTACCTATGAAAAACGATATCGAATCTTTGAACGTAGCGGTTGCAACAGCCGTTGCGATGTATCAAACAATATAGGAGAAAACAAGTATGAGTGGACACAGCAAATGGCATAATATTCAACAGAAGAAAGGCAAAACCGACGCGGCTCGCGCCAATATCTTCACGAAGATTGGCAGAGAACTTGCCGTTGCAGTCAAAGAAGGCGGTGCAGACCCCAACAGCAACAGCAAACTCGCACAAGTTATCGCAAAGGCAAAAGACAACAATATGCCCAACGACAACATTATGCGCAGTATCAAAAAAGCCAGCGGTGAACTTGGTTCAATCAACTATGAAGATATGATTTACGAGGGTTACGGTGTTGGCGGAACTGCCATTATCGTCGAAGCCCTCACCGACAATAAAAATCGTACGGCGGGTGACGTTCGTCACTTGTTCGACAAATTCGGCGGTTCGATGGGAACGAACGGTTGCGTATCCTTTATGTTCAAGCGCAAAGGCGTCATCACCATCGCAAAATGCGACATCGAAGAGGATGATCTTATGATGTATGCGCTCGAACTCGAAGGCTTTGAGGACATCAATTCCGAAGACGACGAAGTGTATCAAGTTTACACCGACACGGCGTCCTTGGCGTCCGTAAGAAAGAGCCTCGAAGACGACGGCGTAAAAGTCTTGTCGGCAGAAGTCGATATGATTCCCGACAATTACGTCACGCCGAGCGCAGAACAACAAGCAACCATCATCAAGATGATTGACAAACTCGAAGAACTCGACGATGTGCAAAACGTTTACCACAACGCAACGCTCGATATCGACGATGACGAGGAATAATTTTTCGGTTATTGCTTGACAACATGACTATGTCGTGATATACCATATTATTGCAAATGTGAATAAATATTCACATTTGCAATAAAGCCACCAAATTCGATACGCGGTGAGAGCAATCGGCCAATCGATTTTTGCGAATATAACCGCATCGTTTAGGAGCCGCGGTTATTTCTATGAGGAAATCGGCAAGGTTTCTCTCGTACGAATACGCGAGCGTGGCTATGGACAAAATAGGAAATAAAATTTTTATCGACGCGCTTCGGCGCAGAGGCAATTATGGAAAATATATATCTTGATCACGCGGCAACGACACCGTTGTCACCAAAAGCGTTTGAGGCTATGAAACCATACTTTTCCGACACTTTCGGGAATGCCAATTCACAGCACGTGTTCGGACGCAAAGCAGCAAAAGGCGTAAACGACGCAAGACAATTGCTTGCAAATTGCATCGGTGCAAAACCGAGTGAAATTTACTTCACGTCTTGCGGTACGGAAGCTGACAATTGGGCGGTCAAGGGTATTGCTCTTCAAAATATCGAAAAGGGCAAGCACATCATCACCTCGGTTATAGAGCACCCCGCAATTTATACGACGTGCAAACAACTTGAAAAGTTCGGTTGGGAGGTCACGTATCTTCCCGTCGACAATGAGGGTTTTGTGTCCGTTGACGACCTTGAAAAGGCAATTCGTCCTGACACCGTGCTCGTAAGCATAATGTTTGCAAACAACGAAATCGGCACCGTAGAGCCTATCAAAGAACTTTGCGAAGTCGCACACAAACACGGCGTTTTGTTCCATACCGATGCAGTGCAAGCAACCGGTGCAATCAAATACAATGTCAAGGATTTGGGCGTGGATTTGCTTTCTATGTCCGCACACAAGTTCTACGGCCCGAAAGGTATGGGTATGCTTTACGTGCGCAACGGTATCCGTATAGAGAAGCTTTTGACGGGCGGTGAACAAGAGCGTTCGCACCGTGGCGGTACGAGCAACACTCCCGGCATTGTCGGTATGGCAACCGCACTTGACGAAGCACTTGCGACAATCGAAGAAGACGACAAATACGTTGCGTCCTTGCGTGACCACTTCGTAGAGAGAGTTCTAAACGAAATCGACGATATTTACTACAACGGCGCAAAAGACACCTCGAAGCGCCTTCCAAACAACGCCAATTTCAGCTTCAAATATATCGAAGGAGAGTCAATCTTGTTTTCGCTTGACCTTGCGGGCATAAGTGCGTCTTCCGGTTCTGCCTGCTCTTCAGGCTCGCTCGAGCCGTCAAGAACGTTGCTTTCAATCGGTGTTCCCGTCGGTACGGCACACGGTTCTATCCGCTTTACGTTTGGCAAACACAACACGATGGCAGAGGTCGATTACACCGTTGACGAGCTTGTCAAGATTGTAAAACGACTCAGAGATATGTCACCGCTTTACAAAAAGTAAATAAAGTTTCAGGGTATAGCCCGAGGAGTATATTATGTACAACGAAAAAGTTATGGAAGTTTTCAAAAATCCTCAACACATGGGCGAGGTTGAAAACTACAATGCAATCGGCACGGTCGGTAACGAGGTGTGCGGAGATATAATGCAAATCACTATGCGTATCGAAGACGGTATCATCAAAGATGCAAAATTCAAGACTTTCGGATGCGCCGCAGCAGTTGCATCAAGTTCAACCGCAACCGGTATGATTATCGGCAAGACCATCGAAGAGGCACTCAAACTCACCAACAAACAAGTCATTGAGGAACTTCAAGGACTTCCTCCGCAAAAGATTCATTGCTCGGTGTTGGCGGAAGATGCTATACGCCTTGCCATCGACAACTATCTTCAAAACAACACCACAAAATAACCTCAACGGCACAAAATAGCAAATAGCTTTGTCAAAGCCCCTCGTTCGTCAACTCACGTACGTCAGTACGTTAGGGTTGCCGTCCGAGGGGCTTTTTCTCGCTCTTTATCTATTTTGAGCCGTTGAAAATATGGGAATTTGTTGTTTTGAAGATAATTGTCGTACTTATTAACGGTATTTGCTTATTTAGAGAGTACTTATTAACGGTATGTGTGACTTCGGAAACGGAACTCGAACCGCAAGGCGGTGAGCGAATAAGTGCCGAGCTTGACGATTAGTACAAGTGAGCCAACGAGTGTTGTTCTTTTCGTTGGTGAACGAGTGGCATAATAAGTGAACGATACCTATTTATGCGAGTGCCGTTGTCTCCCCCGCGAGCGACGAATACTCTTGTAGAGAATTGTCCCTATACGAGTGGCGGGAGAAATGCCGGCGTGTCCGGAAAGAGGGGGTTATTGTATTTAGAGGAGTTATGACTGGTTCATTTTTGTTGGAATATTCCACAACTTGTGCCTACGGCACAAATATCACTCTCGCTTCGCGAGAATATCACTGTTGCGAAGCAACAATTTCACTGCGCCTACGGCGCAATATCACTTTTACTATGAAAATATAAGAAACACCTTTCGTGTTCTAAAACTCAATATTTGCTCGAAAATTGCTAATTTTGCGTAAATAAAAACACAAATCGTGTATGCGCTACATACTTGCGTACACGATTTGTGTTTTTATAGAGGATAAATGAACAAGACCGATTATTTACATAACGATGTCTTCGATTTTGTTTACAAAGGCACGTTTTGCTTTTTTTAGTGAATTGTTTGACATACTGCAATACAGCGCAGTGGCAGTGACTATTCCAAGCATAGTGCCGATGATCAATGAATTTTTCATTTGCTTGCCTCCTGATTTTATTGTTTGCACCTACGCCTTTATAAATGTATGGGAAATTGTGGCAATTGAATAATACGTTCTAATAGTCGTAAACGGTTTTGACCATTGCGTTTTGAGTTTGATTTTCCCGTAAATGATTTACCTTGCATATCGCTTTTGCAATATGTATTGACAAATTCCGTTTATGATTTTATCATAAAACTATGAAAAAGAAGTTTGTTACGATATTTTCCGTCTTTACGCTTATTATCGTTCTTGCTATTACGTTGACTTCGTGTCTCAAAGTCGGTATGCAAAAGAACAATATTAAAAAGCGTCTTGACGAAGCCGGTGTGTCTTACACGTACGAGCGCACGACGCCCATCACCAAGGACGGAGAGCGTGATTATCCTTTTGAGGATCTTATGCATTGCACCAAGACGTATATGACAACCGTTGACGGAGTAGAGACCGAGGTCGTGCAAGAACTGTACATAATTTTTGCCGGCAGTGACGAGGCTGCAGAGTGGGCGAAGGAGAAAGCGGACGCTTACGTTGCGGACAACTCGCTTGATAAATGGAACTCATATATCTATGACAGAGTGATTATGTGCGGATATTACGAACTCCTTGCAATCGCGCGTTCGTATTGACGCTTAATAGCAATATTCACTTCAATGCCGTTAAAGGGAATTTGACGAGTTGAGAGTGTAAATTTATTTGATTGGTAATTTTGTCGTTATCGCTTTCAAACGCAATTGATTTACATAGTTTTACAAACTTGGTATAAAAGCGAGGTTACCTCGCTTTTTTATATCTATGATTTAATCAAAAAAGCGCACCAATGCAGAAAGACATAGCAGAAAAAATGCAAAAGAAAATCCCCGCAAAACGCGGGGATTTTTCTCGTCGGCATAGGGAGGATAAATAAGTGCCGACAAATTGGGGAGATTATCTAAATTATAGCATATCAATCGAATTTGTCAATAGGATTTTTATGCCCATTTTATTATAATTTTTGGAAAATTTCACTCAAATCCGTTCCGAGCACGTTGTTGGCGGGTTTTTGCGCCCACGTTACGAAATCTCTTATCGTATCCGCAGAGAGTGCAAAGCCCATATTGTCAATAGTGTCGTCAGCAAGTTTTGACTCCACGATACCTACCACTTTGCCGAGGATATTGACCATCGGGCCACCGCTGTTACCGCCGTTGACCGCTGCGTCCGTCATAATGAACGTACCCGCGCCCCAAGAGGAGAGAGTGATATCGGGTTGCGATACAGAGCCTGAGGTAATGCTGTTTTTCTCGCCGATACCTTCTGGGTTGCCGATAAGTGCAACGGGATCACCGCGTCTTACGTCGGTGGTTGCGATTTGGAGAGAGGGGTGCGCTTCGTTTGAAGGTTGAGTGCCTTTAATTCTCAAAATCGCTATATCCGCTTGGTCGTTTTCTGCCGTAAGTCCGGATTCTGAATCGTCGTATGCGCCGTACGCAACTATTTCGACGTTATATTGCGTTGCCTCGCCGTCGAAAATCGCAACTATGCTCTTATAAGATGCCCAACTGTATGTGTATCTCGAACCGAAACCTATACCGCCTACTCTCGTTTTGGCGGCGTATCTCGCGCAGTGTGCGTTGGTGAGCAAGTATCTTTGCGTAGTTCCCGTTGAGTCGGTGTCCGTAACCAAAAATCCGCTTGCAACGCCGTAACTCGATGAAGAGTCGGTGTACATATAGAGTCTTGCAACGGAAGCGGAGCAGTATTTGTCCGCAACTTGACCTACTGCGTAATTGAGTTTTTCAAGTGCCTCTTGTAAGGCTTGGTCGGTAATGTCTTCTACAATATCCTTTTCGCTCAACGTTTCGTCTATCGCGTTGCGATATTGTTCTTTCATGCTTTCGGAAATAGATGCCGCATATTCTTCCGCAATGGTTTGTTTCATACTTGCAAGTACGATGACGTTGACAAGCACCACAACGCACATAACTGCCGCCACTACGATGCAAATAATCGTCACGGCATTGAGTTTATTGTGGTTTTTGGGCTCCGGTGTATGATACACGGGAGTGTGTTGCGGTTGAGTTTCTCTTTGGTCGTCAAAGAAGTTGTTGAAATCGTCCATAAAAATGCCTCTTTCTCATTTTGTAGCCTAATAATAGTTTTTCAAACTTAAACAAGTATTAAAACGACGAAAATTTATAATTTTTCACGACTATTAATTTTTTTATTAAAGTATAGCGTGCGATACGCATATCTTGCAGAAAGTCGGCGCAATCTCTGAGAAAATGAAAGAGTGCAAAAGAAACGCTACAAGTTGACAAATATCTTTATCTATAATATTATATTTAAGCAAACAAAATATATATAAGTTGCGTGCGCAACACGGAGGAATGTAAATGGCAGTCATTTTTTGCGACACCGATTGCGAACTTTGGTATACACACGCCGAGGAACTCGATCTCAAAGTCATACGCATGCCGTACATCATCGACGGCGAAGAGAAACTTGCAGATCTCGGGGAATCGGGTGACACCGCCGAGTTTTTCGCAAAGATGAAAGCGGGTGCCAGTGCGTCTACGGCAGGACTCAACCAACAGATTTATTACGATATTTTCGAGCCGTATTTCAAAGCGGGCGAGGATATCTTGTACATAGCGTTTTCATCGCACTTGTCGGGTACGTTTGCGTATCTTGACCTTGCAATAAAGGAACTTGACGCCAAATATCCGGGCGTAAAATTCCGCAGATTCGACACTCTCAACATTTGCGTAGGCGCAGGAATTTTGGTATATCTCGGCGCAAAGTATTTTAGAGAACACGGTGAAGATATCGACAAAACTTGCGATTATCTCGATACGCTCGTAAACAAAGTCGGCATCTATTTCGTCGTTGACGATATGAAGTATCTTGCGCGCGGTGGTCGCATTTCACCCGCAAAAGCCAAAATCGGCAATCTTCTCAATATCAAGCCCGTGCTCACCGTGATTGACGGAAAACTCGACGTTTGCAACAAAGCCAACGGCACGAAGAAAGCGTACAGATATATGATAGATATGTTTGCTGAAAAGTATAACGCGGATATGGATGCACCCGTAATTCTCGTTGACGCCGACAATAGAGGCGTATCGGACGAGTTTGCGTCAAAAGTCAGAGAAATCGACGCCAAAGCGGACGTGTGGCAACAGCCCATCGGTCCCGTTATCGGCGCGCATGCGGGCCCGGGTACCGTAGGTCTCATATTTATGACCAAATAAGTAGGTTTTGCTTTGAAGAAAAAAGCGTTTATTCTCGGCTTAATCATAATAATTTGCATTGCTTCGCTCACTGCTTGCGACAGAGCGGAGCAATCTTTCGTTTTCGGCACGGTTCTCGATATCAAGGCGGAGGGCGTAGGCTCAAATAAAGCAATCGAGGACATTGAAGCGTATATGCAATCTCTCGAAGATTTGCTTTCTCCCACGATAGAGGGTAGCGACGTCAACAAAATCAATTATTCAACAGTCGGTGAAGCAGTCCTATGCTCTCAAACGACTATGGAAATATATAAGATTGCTTCGAGCGTTTACGAAGCGTCGGACGGAGCGTACGATCCGTCCGTTTATCCACTCGTGAGATTATGGAAATTCTCGGGCGACTTGTTCAACAAGTGGGAAGAGCATACTATCCCCACGCAAAGGCAAATAGACGAGGCAAAAGCGGTGGTCGGGCTTAAAGAATGCTTTGTGGCGGACTTTGAAAACTCAACCATAACAAAACTCAAAGACGGCGCTATGCTCGACTTCGGGGGAGTGACAAAAGGCTACGCCGTGCAAAAATCTCTCGACATGGTTCAAAAGCGCGCGCTCGTTAACCTTGGAGGAAACATAGGCGCAAAAGGCAAAAATTACGCCGTGGGCATTGCAAATCCTGCCCGCTCGGATAGACGATATACGACGTCGTATTTTGCAAAATTCACTCTCCGAAACGGAGAGTGTGTAGCAACGAGCGGTGATTACGAGCGGTATTATACCGTGGACGGAAAAGTGTATCATCACATCATCGATCCGCGCACGGGTATGCCTTGCACAACGAGCGGAGAGAGGGGCGTGATATCTTGTTCCGTCATATCGACGGACGGCGCAATCTCGGACGCGGTGGCAACCGCGGTGGTAGTGCTCGGCAAGCAAAAGGGTGTCGAACTGCTTGAAAAACTGGGTTTGAAAGCAGTCGTTATAGACGGTAATAACGGCGTTACGACGGTGGACGATATTAATATTGAAATTAAATAAAGCGAGGTTTATCCTTGCGTTATGCGCATATAAAAGCGGTTTTTAGTTATGAAAAGCACAAAAACGACAAACGGGAAATATAAAGATTTTTTCAAAAAGGGCGATATCGCAATTGTCCTTATTGTCGTAGTGCTTGTCGTGTTGACGGTTGTGTTTGCACTGCGCTCGGAGGCGGACGAGGCGGAAATTTACGTTGACGGGGAGCTTAAATATAGGCTCGATTTGAGAGAGAATAAAACGCTCGATATCCTTGGCGGCAAGATGAGCGTGGAAGTGAAAGACGGCAAAATATCCGTCAAAGACAGCAATTGCGCGGAGCAACTTTGCGTACATTCAAGTGCGATCGGCACTGACGGCGGAATGATCGTTTGCTTGCCCAACAAAGTCGTAATCAAAGTGGTTGCAAGAGAGGTTGACGCAATAACCTAAAAGACAAACGAAATAAAACGAAATCGGCAAATAATAACCGCAAATCGCGAGTTTCAATGCGCATTGAACGAGCGATATATACGGTGCAAAATAAACCAAAATCTTAAGCAATATCGTTAAAAACGAAGGCAAAATTAGGCAAAAATGAAAGCGAAATTCAATGCTAAAAAAGTGGCAATTGCAGGATTATTCCTTGCACTTGCGCTCATAGTGTCGCTTATAGAGAGTTATCTTCCACCGATAATTCCCGTTTTGCCGTACGCAAAAATAGGGCTCGGCAACGTGGTCTTGCTTGCGTGCTTCTTGTGCCTCGGTGTGTGGGAAGGGTACGTCGTACTCGTGTTGAGGTGCGTTTTGACCGCCGTTTTTGCCGGCAATTATATTGCGCTTTTGTGGTCGCTTCCGTCGGCTTTCGTGGCGTACACGGCAATGGTGCTATTGTACAAAACGAAACTTTTTAGCGTGTGCGGGGTGTCCATGGTTGGTGGAATATTGCACAATTTCGTGCAAATTTGCGTTGCGTGCGCCGTTATCGGAAAGAGCGTATTTGCATATCTTCCGTATATGATGCTTGCGGGCGCGCTTGCGGGTTTTGCGACGGGTACTATTTGTTATTTCGTGTGCAAAACCATAAAACGTCCCGAGTTTGACCAAATCGAATACTACCGTCAAACCGCCGACGACGAAAACATCGATGAATAAATTTTGAAACAATCTCGATTATCAACGAAAAAGCCCTAAAAAATAGGGCTTTTTTCTTTGATTTTTATGCGATTTCTAAATAAAAATTACGTCATTTTCAAGTCGTGAATACTATTTGAAACGGAAAAATATAATATGTAAATTGATACAAAAAACGGTTGCAAAACGCAACCGTTTTTACGTGTTTTGTGAATTGCTTTAGGATAGTAGATTGCCGATGGCTTGGAAGGGGAAAAAGTTGACGAGAAGAAGGACAACCAAAAATCCCGCAGAACCGATGAAGGCTACCGTGCCGAAGAAGAAGGACAATCTTGCGATTGCTTTTTGCGTGTTTGCACCCGCGACGGCAAACACTATGCCGAGGAATGACAAAGACATACTAACGACGTAAAGTGTCGTTATGCTCTTGAAGGGGAGCACGTCCTTTGGGACGCACAAAGCGGGGAAGAACAACGCAAGCGAAGCGTAAATGGCAACGACGAAACTTATAACCGTCATTACGAAACCCAAGACGAGCACGACTCGGCGTGCTTTCATATTGGAATAAGGTTGGGTGTTTTGAGCTTGCTCTTTTTTCATAAATAACATATCTTGCGCCGAATGCTAAACACGTGTCACTTATCTCTTTGAGATAACTTGACACATATTTAGGCGCAAACGTCCTACACAAAAGCAATCGGAGCATTGCTTTTGTGCATAAGGTCTCACAACCTTGAGACGGCTCGGCGATTGCTCGGATAGAAAGTTGATGCTCACAATTAGTCTTCGTGGAGTTATATTCTACGGCTCCGCCTGTCTACAAGCAACGTTAGGCGCACGTTGCTCAAACGGCATTGCGGTGATGACAACAAACGCATTTGTTGTCATAAACCGCATTTGTTCTCGCAACTACTACTGCGCAACCGATACACGCTATCAATCATAGAGGGATTGATACTCCTGCCATAATTTCGCTATATCGCTTGCTTGGTGTGTGCGGCTAACGCCTAGATTCACACGCTGACGCTCGGAATGACATAAGGGTGGCATACCCACACCCGAACGGACACTACCGTGCGATTTTAAGGTTGTTTTCTATGTTTTAAGTATATGTCAACTCATGCTCGTTGTCAACGACAAATAATAGACGTCCGTATCGCCAAAGCACATATACGAAAACTCTTCCTTATTATCGCAATCGAAAAACAGAGAAATACGCATTGAATTATTCACGTCTTTTATCGCTTGAATTTGCGGTAAAACGTCTTGACTACATTCAAAAACAACAGTCAGATTATCGCCCGTTTTTTTGAACAAATCAAAGCCTTTTTCGCGTTTTGCGACGAAGAAGTTTTCCACCCCCGACACGGTGTGATATTCCGTTGCGTTTTGCACGAGTTCGGGATTGTCAATCTCGCTTTCGGCAAGGAAATCAAGGTGTGGACAATAGCGGATAATATTGCCGTCTATAAGCATTTCGATACCTATATCGGTGGCGAGCATAATCGCCTTTTGAGAATAGGGAAGGTCGTGAGATTGTACGGGGCGAAGGTCCGCGTCAAAAGAATTTACGGTAAGCGAGTTTTGCGATTTTATTAGGGCTAAAAAAGTCTGCTCGTTACTTGCGACCACAGGCAATATTTGCAATAGAGTGCTTTTATCTTGTGAAAATTGACATATAAACCCTCTGTCTTGCGAATATTGTAAAAATTTGACGTGATTTGCGACTTGTGTGAATATTAGCGTTTTGCCGTTTATATAAAACGCTTCGGCCACTTTTATATTGCCGTTTTGATAGACGAAGTTGTCGGTGGTTTGGTTGAGTGCGCCGTCCAATTTTACCATACGCATACACTCGTCGTTTACGCAAAGATACAGTCCGTGGGCGTTGCTTACGTTGAATATATCGTCGTAGCGGTCTATCGCGGTTTTTGCGCTTATAATCATTTCCTCGTTAAGCAAGAAAACGTCCGTTTTATCTTGATTTTTTATAAACACGGTAAGTCCGTTTTTGCATAGCGAAGAGGTTAGATATTCGGCGCCGTTGCCTGCAATTTTCACGGTGCGTTCAAGTGTTGCTTGACCATCGAATACCGCTATGTACAACCCTGCCTCTTTCACGTCGCGGTCAACCGACTTCGACGAGAAAAACACGAGAGTTTTTCCGCAAAAATCGACGTAATCCACCACTTCTTCTTGTTCCGAACCGCCCGCGTGCGCCACGCTAAATCCTTTGACGGTTTCGCAAGCCCTCGGAAGGTTTGAATATACGATAGGCGGAGTGGGGACGTCCGTTTGAGACGTATTGCCCGCGCCCGCCACCGCGCTGTCCGACGGAGCGTTTTTGCCTATCGTGCTTAAAAGAATATAACTTGCAATTGCTATGGTGGTGAGCAATACTACGCTCAGCCATTTTGCGATGGTTTTTTGTCTTTGCATTTTTCACCTCGCCTCAATGTATCACACACGATATCCGCAATTTTTCCGTTTGCGTCGTTTGCAATGATTTTCATTGGAGAGGACTGCGCCGTGTCTTTAACTGCTTTGACAAATTTTTTTGCGAAGTCGGCGTCTTGTACGAGGATTTGTGCGCCGTATTCTTTGGCGAGGTCGGCGTTGTAGATTTGATCGCCTCTCGATACGCCTTTGGGTAATGGGATAAAAAGAGCGCGTTTTTTGAGGACGGATATCTCGAAGACCGCCGTTGCGCCCGCTCTCGATACGATAATATCGCTCACGGCGTAAAATGCGGATATATCGTCGGCGTATTCAAAGCACTTATAGCCATCGTGCGATATCTTTTGCGCCTTGTTTTTGCCAAAGACGTGCAAGACGAAATAGTTTTTCGTCAACTCGTCGATATTGCTTACTACGGCGTCGTTGATTGCTTGCGCACCGAGCGAACCGCCCAAAATAAGCAAAACTTTTTTATTGGTCGGATTGTTTATACCAAGAGTTTTGAGTGCTTTGGCTTTGTCTTTGCAAAACAACTCCTCTCGCAAGGGCATACCGACGAACGTGCCTTTGAACTTGGAGTGAGGATTGGCTTTGAACATAATCGCGCCTTTTTGCAGTGCGATTTTGTTGGCAAGACCGAGCGTCAAATCGCTTTCGTGCGCAAAGACGGGAATACCGAGTTTTTTTGCCGAACATACTACGGGCAAGGACACGAAACCGCCTTTTGAAAAAACGCAATCGGGTTTAATTCGCTTCAAAAGCGTCGTTGCCTTGTCTATCGATTTTTTGAGCGCAACGGGAATTTTGAGATTGTTTTTGATTGCCGAAAGGGATAATGAACGCACGAATTTTATGGTGGGTACGCCGTGGTACTCTATGCCGTTGCTTTTGGCAAGTCTTCCTTCCAAAGTGTCACCCTCACCGCCTATATAGACGGGGGTAAATCCGCGCTTTTCAAATTCACCGACGAGTGCAAGGTTGGGGTAGATATGTCCGCCCGTTCCGCCGCCCGTGAAAACTATTGTTTTGCCTGATTGTCCGTTTATCGCTGAATTTTGGCTCATAATGTCTATATTATGAAACAAAAACGCATAAAGTTGCGTAATTTTGCATCTTGAAATCCGCGCTCGTGCGTGTTACAATATATTCATATTGAAATCAGACTCGCAGTTTTTGCGAAAAAGGGGTGTATATGAAAACCGAAAAATTTAAGAGTTTCGACGGCACGATATTGCAATGCTATCTTTGGGACAACGTGAGAAATCCGAAAGGCGTAGTTCAAATCTCACACGGTATGGCGGAACACGCTCGCAGATACGACAATTTTGCAAACTACCTCAATGAAAACGGATTTATCGTTTTTGCCGACGACCACCGTGCTCACGGTATGACGAGCACCAAGCAATCCTCAAAAGGCGTAAAGGGCTATCATAAGGGCGATATCTATTTCGACACCGTTCAAGACGAGTGTGCAATCACCAAAATGCTCAAAGACAGATACAATCTTCCCGTGATTTATCTCGGACACAGCTACGGCAGTATGCTCGGTCAACGCTACATCGAAGAATGCAAGGACTACGACGGTGTGGTGCTCAGCGGTTCTGCGATGATGAAAGGTCCGATTTTGTCCACGGGCGCGTCGGTTGCAAATATGCAATATAAGATGCTCGGCGGTGAAAAGACGGGCAAACTCCTCGACAAACTCTCTTTCGGCAACTACAACAAGCCATTCAAAGCGGACAAAATTCCGTTCGCCTGGCTTTCGAGAGATAAAGAGCAAGTCAAAAAATACATCCTCGACGAGCAATGCGGTTGCGTTATGTCAATTGCGTTCTTCAAATTCTTCCTTTGCGGACTCAAAGAAAGCTACAAGAAAGCGAACCTTGCCAAAATCGACGTCAATAAGCCCATCGCGATTTTCTCGGGCGATAAAGACCCCGTCGGCGGAAACGGCAAACTCGTCACCAAACTTTACGACCAATACAAGAACCTCGGCGTGAAAGACCTCTCAATCAAACTTTATCCCGATGCAAGACACGAGATTTTGAACGAGATCAACAATGCGGAAGTGTATGCCGATGTCCTTGCTCGAATCAACGCTATGCTGTGAGGCTATTTAGCGAATAACTTATAAAAAGCCACCCGAACGGGGTGGCTTTTTCATAGGGCGTGTGTTGTAACTTCTTAAATGCAATGACCCACTCTTTCCGGACACGCCGGCATTTCTCAAAGACACTATTTAATGCAACTTCCCCCTTCCTCATGTGTTTCCCCTATTCCGTTCCCCCTCTGCGCTCTGCTTGAGGGAACCCACGGAACTGCTCCGCAGGGGGCAACACTCGGTACTCGCATAATAAGGGCATTTCACTCATTATGCCACCGTCCTTTGTGTGACTGCTACGCAACAACACGTCACAGTCGGACGGTACTAATCGTCAAGCTCGACGCTCGATGCGGTCGGCGCCTTGCGCCTCCAGCTCCGAATACGCACATACCGTTAATAAGTACGCCTTGAATAAGTTTGCGTTTGGATAAGGCTACGCCTTCCAAAATTATTAATTATTAGCTATTATTATTAATTAAATTGTATTCCATTTTCCTTGAAAAAAACAATATCTTGTGGTACAATCATTATATTATTATCCTATGTAGGTTTATAAATGGCAAATCAAGATTACAACAATTACAAGGCAGGGGACATTCACATTCTCGAAGGACTTGACGCCGTAAGAAAGCGTCCCGGTATGTATATCGGCACGACGGGTGTGAAAGGCATGCACCACATTCTTTGGGAAATTATCGACAACAGTATTGATGAAGCGGCAAACGGTTTTGCCGATACCGTGCGTATCGAACTTTTGGACGACAACGTCGCAAGAGTGAGCGACAACGGACGCGGTGTGCCTGTCGACAAACACCCCAAACTGAAAATCAGCGGTGTCGAGGTGGTCTATACCCAACTTCACGCAGGTGCAAAGTTTGACAACGGTCAATACAATTATTCAGGCGGTTTGCACGGTGTCGGTGCATCGGTTACCAACGCGCTTTCCGAGTGGCTTACGGTTGACGTCAAGCGTGACGGCAATCTTTATCGTGCGGAGTTTTGGTCTCCGCAAGTGGGCAACAAGATCAAGAGCGGTATCGTCAAAACTCCGCTCACCGTCATCGGAAAGGTGAAAGGCACGGGTACTTCCGTCAAGTTCAAACCCGACGAGAGAGTGTTCGGCAAAGAAAAATTCGATTACGGCACGATTGCCGAGCGTATGCGCGACGTTGCATACCTCAACAAGGGCGTGACGATTATCATTGACGATTTGCGTATGCCCCTCGAAGGCGGTACGGGCAAGCACGATACATTCTGTTATAAGGGCGGTATTTCCGACTATGTGCAATATCTCAACGAGGGTAGAACGGTGCTTTACGACAAGCCCTTGTACGTCGAGGCGGAAGACGACCACTTCGAGGTGGAAGTTGCAATTCAACATACAGAGGGCTATACCGAAAATATTTATTCATACGTAAACAATATTCCCACCGCGGAAGGCGGTACGCACGAGGTCGGTTTCAAGAGCGCGATTACCAAAGTGTTCAACGACTACGCACGCAAAAACAATATTCTCAAAGAGAAGCAAGCCAACCTTTTGGGCGAAGATTTTAGAGAAGGTATGGTGGCGGTGGTCACCGTCAAGATGCAAAACGTGCAATTTGAGGGGCAAACAAAGGGCAGACTCGGCAACCCCGAAGTGCGTTCCAAAGTGGAAAACCTCGTGAGCGAGAAGCTTGCCGACTTGCTTTTGCAACGCGGGAACAAAGCCGTTGCGGAAAAAATTATCGCAAAGGCAATGGGCGCGGCAAAGACGAGAGAGGCGGCAAAGAGGGCAAAAGACCTCAGTCGTCAACAAAACAAGCTCAACGGACTAAATCTTGTGGGTAAACTTGCAAGTTGCTCGGGCAAAAATGCCTCTATCAATGAATTGTTTATAGTTGAGGGTGACTCGGCAGGCGGAAGTGCCAAGCAAGCGAGAGACAGATTCTTCCAAGCGATTTTACCTCTTCGCGGTAAACCGCTCAACGTAGAAAAAGCAAACCTTGAAAAAATACTTGCAAACGAGGAGTTTGCTACGCTTATCAGTGCGCTCGGCACGGGTATCGATCCGCAATTCGACATCGAAAGCCTCAAATACGACAAGGTTATCATTCTTGCCGACGCCGACCAAGACGGCGCGCACATAAGAGCGTTGCTCCTTACGTTTTTCTTCCGCTATATGCGCCAACTCATCACTGAAGGACACGTGTATATCGGTATGCCTCCGCTTTACCGCTTGCAAAAGAAGGACGAGATACTCTATTGTTATGACGATGACGCGCTCGTCGAAGGTCAAAAGAAGATGGGCAAAAACGCGCTTCTTCAACGTTTCAAAGGTCTCGGTGAGATGAACCCCGAACAACTTTGGGACACCACTATGGATCCTGCAAAACGCACGCTTACGAGAGTTACGATTGACGACGCGGCAATGGCGGATAAGCGTATAACCATTCTTATGGGCGACGACAGCAACATAAGAAAGGACTATATTTATAAGTACGCCGACTTCAATAAGATTGACGACTTTAAGGTGCAAAAAGAGAGCGAACAATAATATTTGTTGAAAACTCTTTCGAAGGTGTGACTTTGAGTTATAAGTCGTCAATCGGGTGTGCACTTATTAACGGTATGTGCAACTTCGAAGGCGGAACTCGAACCGCAAGGCGGTGAGCGAATGAGTGCCGAACTTGACGATTAGTACAAGCGACTGCGCCGTGTTGTTGCGTAGCTGGCGCATAAAGCGCAGTGGCATAATAAGCGAAATGTCCCTATTTATGTGAGTGCCGACTTCCCCTCTTGCGAACGATGTTTGTTAAACGGGGAAATGACGCATATTTGAGCAATAGGGGAAAGCCCGAAGGGAAGGGGTGACCTTTCATTTAGAGTATTAAACGACACTCTATTGAGACTTAATTCGGGGAGAGAAAATAAAATCAAACAAATCACAGTTTATTGTGAAAACCAACAATAATTACATTGTAGGGTAGAAAACTATGGCAAAGAAACAACACAAAGAAATTGAGTATAATTCAGTGGTGCTTGACAGCGTCTTCGAAGACGTTATGCACAACTCCATGATTCCGTATTCGGAAAACGTCATTCTCGACCGCGCATTGCCGAGAGTCGAGGACGGTTTGAAACCCGTTCAACGCAGAGTGCTTTATTCTATGCACGAGATGGGATTGACTCCGGATAAACCGCACAAGAAGTGCGCAAGAATCGTCGGTGACTGCCTCGGTAAATATCACCCGCACGGCGATAGCTCGGTGTACGGAGCAATGGTGCGTATGGCGCAACCGTTCTCTATGAGAATGAAACTCGTCGACGGACACGGCAACTTCGGTTCTATCGACGGGGACTCCGCCGCCGCAATGCGTTATACGGAAGCGAGAATGAGCCCGCTTGCGTTGGAACTTTTGCGTGACCTCGACAAAGAGACGGTTACGTGGACGCCCAACTTTGACGACAGTCTCGAAGAGCCGACGACGCTCCCGGGACGTTTTCCCAACTTGCTTGTCAACGGCGCAAACGGCATTGCCGTAGGTCTTGCGACCAATATCCCGACACACAATATGGGTGAGTGCATCGATGCCACTATATACAAGATTGACAACCCCAATGCGACGGTGAAAGATTTGTTCAAAGTATTCCACGGGCCTGACTTCCCGACGGGTGCTTTTATTATACCCGTTGACAGCCTCGAAAGCATTTACGAGACGGGCAAGGGCAGAATAAAAATCCGCTCTCGCTTGCATATAGAAAACGACGACAACGGTAAGAAGAACATCGTCATAACCGAGATACCTTATCAAGTGTCCAAATCCGAGCTTTTGTCGCGTATCGCAGACCTCAAAGAGGCCAATAAAGATGCGCTTGCGGGTATATTCGAAATAGTGGACGAAAGCGACAAATCCGGCACTCGCGCAGTGATTAAATGCAAGAAAGACGCAGATGTAAACAAGATTGTTTCTTTCCTCTTCAAAAAGAGCAATCTCGAAATGGGATATTCCATAAATATGGTGGCAATTGCAAACGGAAAGCCCGAACAATTGAGCCTTACGGCATATCTCGACTATTATATCGAATATCAACGCAAAATCATCGTCAATCGCACCAATTTCGACCTCAAAGCGGCAAAAGCAAGAGCGGAAATCGTGCGAGGACTATTGGTTGCGATAAGAAATATAGACGAAGTTATTCGCATCATCAAAGAGTCGGAGTCCACGGCAAAGGCAAAAGAAACTTTGCGCCAAAGATTTGACCTCAGTGACGCACAGGCGCAAGCAATCCTCGATATGCGCCTCAAAAGTTTGGCAAAACTCGAAGTTGGCAAACTGGAAGAAGAACTTGCTTATCTCGAAAAACAAATTGCTTTGTTCGAGGCAATTTTGGCTTCCAAACGCAGACAATACACCATCGTTAAAGAGGAATTGCAAGCAATCAAAAAGGCTCTCAATTCCGAGCGTATGAGCGTTATTTTGTCAAGCGACGAGCAAGAGGAATACAGCGCACCCAGCGAAGCCGAAGCGGTTGCTTATCGTGACGGCGTTATCGTATCCAACAGTGACGGGCAATTGCGTTTTATGTCTCAAAAGGCGTATTCCGCTGCAAAGAAGGATATGAGCGCGCTTCCCGCCGACGCACTGCCTATACAATGGCTCAACGTCAACAATAAAGGCACGCTATACGCCGTAACAAACCTCGGTAGCATAGTGAAGATTGACGTCACCACGTTGCCAGAAAAGAAATTCAAAGAAAAGCCGTTCAAACTCGGCGCAATCAATCAAGACGTACAAACGGGCGAGAAAGCGGTGAAGATGCTCTTCTTCGAGGGTATGCCGGTGGGCGAACTCGTATTGTTCACGAAGCAAGGCGGTGCAAAACGCGTTGATTTGAGCGAATTTACGACGGTGAACAAGACGTATCTCAAAGCAATCAATCTTGCCGAAAAAGACGAGGTGATAGGTTGTGACGTCGTTGACGACGAGAAAAACGTTATGGAAGTCACTTCGCAAGGTCAAGTGCTTGTGTACAAGGCTACGGAAATTCCGCTTCAAGGTCGCACCGCGGCGGGAGTAAAAGGCATAAAACTCAACGACGACGATAGCGTTGTCTTTGGCGGTCAAGTGGAAGAAGAGGGCGAAATCATCGTCGTGTCCAACACGGGCTATGCAAAGAGAGTCATATCATCGCTTATAGAGCCGTCGTCGAGATACCTCAAAGGAATAAAGATTATCGAACTCGACAAATCTTTCGTGAAGTACGTGGGAACGGTGAAGATGCCCTACGACATTGCGTTCGTAAGCGGTGGACAGACGACGATAGTCAATACGGAAAATATCCGCATAGACACTCGCACGACGAAAGGCAAACAATTGTTCAAACAAGAAGTGAGTTTAGTAACTCCTATCAACGACGGAGAAGAATTTAATTAATAATTATTAATTAATAATTGCGGAAGGCTATCCGAACGCACACTTATTCGGAGTGTACTTATTAACGGAATGTGCATATTCGGAGCGTGGAGGCGCAAGGCGCCGACCGTATCGAGCGTCGAGCTTGATGGATAGTACAAGCGACTGCGCCGTGTTGTTGCGTAGCCGGCGCACAAAGCGCAGTGGCATAATTAGAGAAATGTCCCTATTATGCGAGTACCGAGTGTGTCCCCCTGCGGAGCAGTTCCGTGGGTTCCCTCAAACGAAGTGCAGAGGGGGAACGGAATAGGGGAAACACCGTGAGGAAGGGGGAAAGTTGTAATTAATGGTTTTTAGAAATGCAGGCGTGTCCGGAAAGAGGGGGCGCATTGCATTTAAGTGTAAAACGCTACTCTATAGATGAAGATATTAACAAAATACAAAGGTAAACTTATGAGCAAAATCGGATTTGACAGCAACCTGTATATGCAAAAACAGTCGGAGCATATTCTTGAAAGAATAAACCGCTTTGACAAACTCTATCTCGAATTCGGCGGAAAACTCTTTGACGATTTGCACGCGTCAAGGGTGTTGCCCGGTTTTGATAAAGCCGCAAAAATCAAACTTTTGCAAAAACTTCGCGACAAGGCGGAACTTATCATTTGCATAAACGCCAATGCAATCGAGCGCAACAAAATCCGCGCCGACTACGGCATTACGTACGGAAGCGAAGTGGAGAGGATGATTGACAATATCTCCGCTATGGGCATATATATCAACGGCGTGGTAATCACTATGTTTACCGACCAACAAGGCGCGCTTGCTTACAAGCAAAAACTTGAAAACAGAGGCATAAAGGTGTATATCCACCGTCCCACCAAGGGATATCCTCACGAGATAAACACGATAGTGTCCGACGAAGGCTACGGCGCAAATCCGTACATAGAGACCACTCGTCCTCTCGTGGTTCTTACTGCCCCAGGCCCCGGTAGCGGAAAACTTGCGACCTGCCTTTCTCAACTCTATCACGAGAACAAGAGAGGGGTAAAGGCCGGTTATGCCAAATTCGAGACGTTCCCGATATGGAATATTCCGCTCAATCACCCCGTAAACGTAGCGTACGAGGCGGCTACGGCAGACCTCAAAGACGTCAACAAAGTGGACAACTTCCACCTTGACGCATACGGCGAAATCACCGTCAACTACAACAGAGATATCGAAGTTTTCCCCGTGGTCAAGAGCATACTTGAAAAAATTACGGGTAAAGAGTGTATTTACAAATCCCCGACGGATATGGGCGTAAATATGGCAGGATACTGCATCGTCGACGACGAAGTGTGCCGTGAAGCGTCCAAGAAAGAGATCGTGCGCAGATACTACAAGGCACTTTGCGACTTCAAAACGGGAACGGGCAGTGAAGACACCGTGAACAGACTTGAATTTTTGATGTCGAGATTGTCCATAAACCTTTCGGACAGAAAGGTCATCGATATTGCCAAAAAGAAGAGCGAAGATAATGAAAACTGCGGTGCCGTTGCGCTTGAATTGCCGGACGGTCGTATCGTTACGGGCAAGAATACAAAGCGCATGAGCGCGTCTGCCGCGTGCGTGTTCAACGCGGTCAAGATGCTTGCTGGCATTAAGGACTCGCAAAAACTAATTTCACCGTATGTAATAGGTCCTATCATCGACCTGAAAACCAAAATTCTCAAAGAGCACCACAAGACGTTGACGCTGGAAGAGGCGTTGCTTGCACTCTCTATTTGCGCCGCAAGCGACGCACAAGCGGCAAATGCAATGGAGCAGTTGTCAGCACTCGAAGGGTGCGACGCACACTCCACGCATATGCTTTTTAAAGCGGACGAAAACCCGTTCAAAAAACTCGGAGTGAGACTTAGTTGCTCGCCCGAATTCCTTGACAACACGCTGTTTAGCGAATAAGCGAAAAGGAATATTCAATCGACACAAACAAGGCTTTGTATAGCCGAAAGTAATACGTAAAACTATAAATCGATATAAAGGAGGCAAATATGCTGTACGAATCAAGAGACCAAATACCCGCCAAGTACAAGTGGACGCTTGAAGATATTATTCCAACTAACGAAGCTTGGGAGGAAATATTCTTTAAGTGTGAAGAAAGAATAGGATATTTTTCCAAATATCAAGACAAATTAAGCGACGAAGACACGCTTTTCGATTGCCTTAAATTTACTGACAGATTAAAGCACGATATCGTGAACTTGTATAAATACGCAAGAATGCGCAGTGACCAAGACACGAGAGACAGTGTGTATCAGAGCATGGTAAACAAGGTCGAAATGCTTATCGTAAAATACTCGACGGCAAGCTCTTTCGTTATTCCCGAAATCAGCGAATTTTCAAAGGAAAGACTTGAAAAACTCGCAAAGAGCAAACGCTTTGCCGACTACGACGTGTTCTTTGGAGAAATAATTAGAAACAAAAATATTATTCTCTCCAAGAAAGAAGAAAAATTGCTCGGCGAAGTTGGACTTTTCTCGGACACGAACAGAGAAGTTTTCAATATGTTCGACAACGCCGACGTGAAGTTCAAACCAGTTGACGACGGCACCGGCAACAAAGTCGATATGAGCCACGGCGTGTACGGTATGCTTTTGCAAAATCAATCTCAAGACGTGAGAAAAGAAGCATTCGAGAGTATGTTCGGTGCATATAAAGACCATATCAATACGCTTGCGGCAAACTATGCGGGCAATGTCAAAAAAGATTGGTTCTACGCAAAAGTCAGAGGCTTCCAAAGCGCGCTCGATTACTCGATGTATCAAGAAAACGTGCCTTCCACTTGCTATGAAAAATTGCTTGACGCAGTAGGAAAGGGCACTGAGCCTTTGCACAAATATATCGCTTTACGCAAGAAAGTTTTGGGCGTAGACACACTCAATATGTACGACCTTTACGTGTCTATGGTCAAAGAGCAAGAACTTGCGCTCGAATACGAAGACGCAGTTAAACTCGTCAAAGAGGCGCTTAAAGTTATGGGTAAGGAATATTCCGACGTTTTGGCGTCCGCATTCGAGAGCGGTTGGGTTGACGTGTTCGAGAACAAAGGCAAGAGAAGCGGTGCCTATTCATGGGGCGTGTACGGCGTACACCCGTTTGTTCTCCTCAATTACCAAAAAACCGTTCACGACGTGTTTACCATTGCGCACGAACTCGGACACTCCATGCACTCATATTACAGCAACTCCTCGCTTCCGGAAACGAAAGCGGATTACGAGATTTTCGTTGCGGAAATCGCATCGACGGTCAACGAAGTGTTGCTCTTGAAGCACTTGCTCAAAACCGCTTCGGGTGAGTTTAGAAAATACTTGCTTTCTTACTATCTCGATATGTTCCGCACGACGTTGTTCAGACAAACGATGTTCAGCGAATTCGAGGCAATCGCACACGGTATGGTTGAAAAGGGTGAGCCTATCACGGCGGACGCACTTTGCGACGCATACTACGAGCTCAACAAGAAATACTACGGACCGAGCGTGGAGCATAACGACCTTATTCGCTATGAGTGGTCAAGAATTCCGCACTTCTTCACGAGTTTCTACGTGTACAAGTACGCAACGGGTATCACGACGGCAGTGTCTATTGCAAACAACATTCTTGCGCAAGGTGAGAAGTATTTTGCAAAATACAAGAAATTCCTCTCCGCAGGCGGAAGTATGCCTCCGCTCGATATCATTCGTCTTGCCGACGTCGACCTCGAAAGCGACGCGCCGTATGAGCTTGCGATTAAGGAATTTTCCGATACGTTGGCGGAACTTGAAAAATCCTTTGAATAATCTTATCAATCAAAGGGAAGTGTGCTGAATTATGAAAAATAGGTTTTCTCGCGTTTTCGGACTTTTGACCACGGTTGCCATTGCAATCGTGATTTGCCTTGCGCTTTTTTCTGCGTGTAACAAAGCAGAGCCCGAAGACGAGAGCGAAATCCAAAGAGATTTGTATCTATCCTCAATTGCGTTTTCACCGGATACCGAGGAGGCTATCGTGTATCTAACCTTTGCAAACACCGACGAGAAAATCGACGGTGCAAGCGTTGATTGGAAGAGCGGAGACCTCACGAGCGACGTGTGGTATAAGACGAGCAAAACGTATATCGTCGCGCCGTCTGCACGGATATTTAGTGTCGTGCAAAACGCCATACCACAAGAAAGACTGATAAAAGACGGTGTGCAATACAATCGCTTGAAAGTGATAATAAGGTATGATACAATCTATAAATCTATAAAAAGCGACGGTGAGACGACTGCGTCGAATAGAGTGTATTCGCATTATTTCGCACTCGACGAGAGCAGTGAGAGTCAGACTTTTACGTTGACGCTCAAAAGCGCAAATTCCGCAAACTGGTACGGAATACTGATTGCGCTTGCAATAGTGGCGGCAGTGGTGGCGTGTGCTGCGTTTCTCCTCGCAAAAGGCAAATTATGGCGAAAGAAGAAAACAAGAGAGTAAGCAGAGGTATGCCCAACAACGTTGACGCGGAAGCGTCCGTTTTGGGTGCTATTCTCATTGACAACAAAGCGGCGGATATCATTATTCCTATGCTTTCGGTCGATGACTTTTATCTTGCGCAAAATCGATTGATTTTTGCGGTTATGAAGCAGTTGCAGATGGAAAGCAAGCCCATCGACACGGTGTCGGTGTGCGACGCGCTCGAAGTCAAAGGACAACTTGACGAAGTCGGCTCCGTTTCATACCTCAGCGAACTTGCGGAGGGCGTCGTTTCCGCGGCAAACGGTGAGTATTACGCAAGTATCATCAAGCGTGACAGCCTCACGAGAAGAGTTATCGAAGCGGGCAACAACATCGCAAAATACGGTTATGAATGCGAAAGCGGTGAAGACGCGCTTGACAACGCCGAAAAACTCGTCTACGCCATTGCCGAACAAACGAGCGAAAAGGCACTCGAAAAAATCGACGATGCCGCGGCGCTTGCTCTCAAAAATATACAAGATAAGCAAACCGGCAATGTGCCAAAAAACACGGTATATATCGATTTCCCCAAATTCGACCAAATGACTCACGGTTTGAAACCGGGTGAAATGGTGCTTATCGCCGCTCGTCCGTCCGTCGGTAAAACCGCTTTCGCGCTCAATATCGCGGCAAACGTCGCAATCAATCACGGCAAAAAAGTTGCTATTTTCTCGCTTGAAATGCCCGCCGATTTGCTTGCAAAACGTATGCTTTGCTATATCTCCCGCGTTGAAAGCAACAAGATGGACACCCGTGGCGGACTTACGCAAACGGACTATAAAAAACTCTACAACGGATACCGCGCGTTGCTTGCGTCGGATATTTATATCGACGATTATTCGATGAACGGACCGTCCGACGTGCTTTCAAAATGCCGTCGTCTCAAACGCGAAAAGGGGCTTGACCTCGTTATTATCGACTACTTGCAACTTATGACTGCCACCAAAAACGGACGCGCGGCGGAAAGCCGTCAAGTGGAAGTGAGCGACATGTCGAGAAAGATGAAAATTTACGCAAAGGAACTCGAGTGCCCGATCATCTTGCTTTCACAGATGTCGCGTGGCGTCGAGCAACGTCCCGACCACACTCCGCTCCTTTCCGACTTGCGTGAATCGGGCTCTATAGAGCAAGACGCGGACGTCGTTATGTTCCTCAACAACCCCAGCAAGTACAACAAGGCTTTGCCCGAAAACGAGGTTATTCTCGACGTCAAGAAAAACAGAAACGGTGCAATCGGTGAGATTAAGCTTGAATGGAACGCACCTACGACTTCTTTCAAAGAATGTGTGGATCAAAACGCCAACACCACCGAATACGTTTACAACGAACCAAAGAAGAAAGAGGACGACGAAGAGGGCAGTGTGGATATGAAGTCCATCTCCGACGTGGCCGAGGACTTGAAAGAAGTTGCCGCTTCCGCCGAGGATTTGCCCTTCGATATGCCCTTTGACGACAAGCAAGACGATTATTCGTCCGCGGTTGAAGAGGAGGATATTCCCGCGCCGAGCGATGAGGACGTGCCGGATGACGAGTATGTTGACGACGACGACTCCTCATTGGACGACGATATGCCTTTCTAAAACGCACTATTTTGCGAATAACTTCGGCAGCGCGCATCCGCTACAAAATCACGTACGCTTATGTACGTTGGGTTTTGTATCG
>ERZ780149.786-NODE-786-length-39174-cov-11.475651_pt1 | contig 39174 bp, 35 predicted proteins | sample MGYA00511367_ERZ780149 | MGnify/ENA primary metagenome ERZ780149 (study PRJEB29588, sample SAMEA2153852) | human gut metagenome | biome: human gut; feature: human-associated habitat; material: faeces | place: Denmark | collected 2008/2010 ... | reverse complement strand
ATCTTTTGATGGTCATTTATTAGTTGAAGTTTATAATAATAAAGTAATAGATGTTATGGATAGTTTATATAGAGTTAAAAATATTAATGTTAATAAAATTATTAAAGATGGTGATGATAATTCTTCACAAAAAGAAAAATATGCTGATATTGATATGAGAAGTATTAAATACTTTGATTCTAAAAATAATATTTTTTGTAATTTATATAGTCAAAATATTCAAGATGAGGATGTTATTAAAAAGTTAGATAAGTTCTTTATTGAGAGTAATGCTAATTCTATTGATTTCTGTATTTTACCTGATAGTTTGGAATATATGGAAAGTTTAGGTTATAGATGTAATTCTAAATTATATATTATTGATTATGAATAAATGTTTATACTGATTGCTTATATATAGTAGGTATGGTTGATACATTAGTTTAAGACTATATTTAGGCTTAAACTAACATAGCAAGACTTTGGCTTGATATGATAATAAGATGATAAGAGAAGAATATTTCTCTTTTTTTCTAGTAATATTTGAGTAGAAGTGATATAATTAAATTGGAGTGATGTGTATGTATAAAAATAAGAAAATATTTATATTGGGAATGGCTAGAAGTGGTTATGAAGTTGCTAAGTTATTATCTAGTGATAATGAAGTGGTTATTACTGATATGAAAGAACAAGATAAGGATAAAATTAGTGAACTTGAAAATCTTGGTGTTAAGTTTATTATGAGTAATGCTGCTGATACTTTACTTGATGATAGTTATGATATTATGGTTAAAAATCCTGGTATTAAATATGATCATAAATGTGTTGTTAAGGCTAAGAATATGGGTATACCTGTTATTAATGAGGTAGAGGTTGCTTATCATTATTTAGATAAGAATGTTAATATTATTGGTGTTACTGGTTCTAATGGTAAGACTACTACTACTAGTATTATTTATGAAATTATGAAAAAGGCTTATGGTGATAGAGTTGTTTTAGCAGGTAATATTGGTACTCCTTTATGTCATTATGTTAAGGATATTAAAAGTGGTAGTTATTTAGTTATGGAGATTAGTGATCATCAGTTATGTGATATGTATGATTTTAAGACAAATACTTCAGTTATTACTAATATTTATGAATGTCATACTGATTTTCATGATAGTCATGAGAAGTATGTTATGACAAAGAAGAAGATTTTTAATCATCATACAAAAGAAGATACTGCTATTGTGAATATGGATAATAGTGAGGTTATGGATATTACTAGTGATATTGGTAGTAGTAAACTTTATTTTTCTTGTGATAAGAAGGCTGATTGTTATTATAAAGATGGTTTTATTTATTACAATGATGAAAAGTATCTAGATACTAAAAATATTGTTTTGAAAGGATTACATAATTATCAAAATATTATGTGTGCTATATTGTGTGCTAAAAAATATGGTGTTAGTGATGATATTATTATTTCGGTTGTTAGTTCATTTGGTGGTGTAGAGCATAGACTTGAGTATGTTGGTAATATTAATGGGAGAGAAGTTTATAATGACTCTAAGAGTACTAATACGGAGTCTACGGTTATTGCTCTTAATTCTTTTGATAAGGATACAATTCTTATTATGGGAGGACTTGATAGGGGACACTCTTTTGCTGAATTAGAAAAGCCTATGGCTCATACTAAGTTAGTAGTGGCTTATGGTGAAACAAAAAATAGAATTAAAGAGTTTTGCGATAGTATTAATGTTAAGTGTATTTTATGTGATGATTTAGTTACCGCTACTGGAATTGCTTATGATAATTCTAAAGAGGGGGATGTTATTTTACTTAGTCCTGCGTGTGCTAGTTGGGACCAATTTCCTGATTTTGAGACTAGGGGTAAGTTATTTAAGGAAACTATACTTAAATATAGAAATGGTTTATTTATTGAAAAAGGCAAACATATTTATATGATTGGTATTGGTGGTATTAGTATGAGTGGTATTGCTGATATTCTTGTTAATATGGGTTATGTTGTAAGTGGTAGTGATAGGGCTAGTTCTAAAGTTACGGATATGCTTATTGATAGTGGTGTTAAGGTATTTATTCCTCAAAGTAAAGATAATATTACTGATGATATTGATTTTATTGTATATACTGCCGCTATTAAGGAAGATAATGAGGAAATGGTAGAGGCTAAAAGAAGAGGCATTCCAATGATGGAGAGAGGGGAATTTTTAGGTGAAATTACTAAACTTTATCCTAATACGATTGGTATAGCAGGTACTCATGGTAAAACTAGTACTACTTCGATGGTTAGTTTAATATTTATTGAGGCTGGATGTGATCCTACTGTTCAAGTTGGTAGTATTTTAAGTAATATTGGCGGTAATTATAGAATTGGTAAAAGTGATACTTTGATTATTGAGGCTTGTGAATATTGTGATAGTTATCTTAACTTTAAGCAGAAGTCTGCTATTGTACTTAATATTGATAATGACCATTTGGATTATTTTAAAAATCTTGATAATATTAAGAAATCATTTAATAAATATGTTAGTGGTTTACCTAGTGATGGCTTTTTGATTATTAACAATGATGATAAGAATAGTAATGAACTTAAAGACAATACTAGGGCCAGTGTTATTAGTTATGGTATTATTAATGATAGTGATTATATGGCTAGTGATATTAATTATGATATTGATGGATGTGCTAGTTTTGATGTTATTCATAATGGGGAAAAACTTGGTAGAATAGAGCTTTCAGTATCAGGAGAACATAATATTTATAATGCTTTATCGGCAATTAGTCTTGCTATTTGTTATGATATTTCTTTTGATGATATTAAAAAGGGTCTTAAGAAGTATAAAGGTGCTAGTAGAAGGCTTGAATATAAGGGGAAGTTTAAAGGAGCTAGTGTTTATGATGATTATGGTCATCATCCTACGGAAATAATGGCTACTAGTAAGGCTATTCATAAAAAGAAGTATAGGGAATCTTGGGTTATTTTTGAGGCTCATACTTATGCTAGAGCATATAAACATAAAGAAGAGTTTGCTAAGGCACTTAAAGATTTTGATCATATTATTGTTACGGATATTTATGCTGCTAGAGAAGAGAATATTTATGGTATTACGGAAGATGATATAGTTAGAGAAATTAAAAAATATGGTAAAGAAGCTTTCCATATTAGTAGTTATGATGATATTAAGTTATATTTAAGTCAGTATGTTCATGAGGGGGACCTTATTCTTACTTTAGGTGCTGGTAATGTTACTAAAATGGCTGACTTACTTGTTAAATAATATTTAATTATAGAAAGAGTGAATTATTTTTCATTCTTTTTTCTTGACTTTGATATTTTGGTAGTGTATAATGTTATTAGTAATCATTACTATTAAGGAGATAGATTATGCGTAATACAAAGCAGAGAGAGTGTATATTTGATATTGTTAATAGTAGTTATAATCATTTAAATGCTTATCAGGTTTATGATATTGCTAAAGAAGTTATTCCTAATATTAGTTTAGGTACTGTTTATCGTAATTTGTTATGGCTTAGTGAAAATGATAAGATTAGAACTATTATTGTTGATGATGTTATTAGATATGATAGGAATGTTATTCATGATCATTTGTTATGTACAAAGTGTGGAAATATTATTGATATACCGAGGAAGTCTTCACTTGATAATTATGTTAATGGTAATTTAGTAATTGATTATGATATTAAATACAAAGGTATTTGTAAAAAATGTTTGGAAAGGAAGGATTAATTATGGAATTAAAAGGTAGTAAAACAGAGGCTAATTTAATGACAGCTTTTGCTGGCGAATCACAGGCTAGAAACAAATATACTTATTTTGCTTCGAAGGCTAGAAAGGATGGCTATGAGCAAATAGCAGAAATATTTGAGGAGACCGCTAATAATGAGAGGGAACATGCAAAAATGTGGTTTAAGGAATTAAATGGTGGTACCATTCCTAGTACTATTGACAATTTACTTGCTGCTGCTGAAGGTGAGAATTATGAATGGACTGATATGTATAAGGAGTTTGCAGAAACTGCTAGAAGTGAAGGATTTACTAGAATTGCATTTTTATTTGAAGAAGTTGCTAAAATTGAGAAAGAACATGAAAATAGATATAGAAAACTTCTTACTAATATTAATGACGGTTTAGTATTCTCTAGAGATGGTGATAAGATTTGGCAATGCAGAAATTGCGGTCATATCGTTATTGGAAAAGATGCTCCTAGTGTATGTCCTGTATGTGCTCATCCACAAAGTTATTTTGAGATTAAGAAGGAAAACTATTAATTATGGTTTTCTTTTTTGCATATTATTTTCTTTATTACATATTAGTATAGTGTGATTGATATGAGAAATAATTATAAAAATCTTATTATTTTTATTGCTATTCCATTAGTTCTTGGTGGTATAGTAGGCCTTATTACAAGTAAGGGAAGTTCTAGTTATGATGGTATTGTACCTGGATGGATATTTCCAGTGGTATGGAGTATTTTATATATTATGATGGGTATATCTAGTTATCTTATTAGAGATGATAAAAAACTTATTAATATTTATATTGTTAGTTTGGTTATGAATTTACTTTGGCCTATTATTTTCTTTGGGTTTAAACTTAAGGTATTGGGTTTTTTCTGGATACTTATTCTTATTTTAGTGGTAGGATATATGATATATAGATTTTATGATAAAAACAAGGTCAGTGCTTATCTTCTTATTCCATATTTATTATGGCTTATATTTGCTTCTATTCTTAATTTAATAGAAATTATGTAATATTAAATTAGGCTTTTTTTTTATTTGTTTTTATAGTATAATATTGTTAGTTTTGAGGTGTGCAATGGAAAGATATAAGGAAATTGAAAGAAGTATTATAAAGAAATATAGAAAAGATATTTGGAGTAAGTTTGTTAAGGCTGTTCAAGATTATAAGCTTATTAATGAGAACGATAAAATCATGGTATGTATTTCTGGTGGTAAGGATTCTTTTTTACTTGCTAAATGTATAGAGGAACTAATTAGACATGGTAAGTTTTATTTTGAAGCTAAATATGTGGTAATGGATCCTGGATATAGTGAAAAGTATAAGAGAGAAATTCTTGATGTTGCCAGAACACTTAATCTTGATATTGAAATATTTAAATCAGATATTTTTGATAGTGTTATTAATATGGAGGCTACTAGCCCCTGCTATATGTGTGCTAGGATGAGAAGGGGTTGTTTATATAATAAAGCTATGGAACTTGGTTGTAATAAGATTGCTTTAGGACATCACTTTAATGATGTTATTGAAACTACTTTACTTAGTATGTTTTATGGTAGTGAGGTTAAAACTATGCTTCCTAAACTTCATAGTGATAATTTTCCTGGTTTAGAACTTATCAGGCCTTTGTATTTAGTTCATGAAGAGGCTATTATTTCTTGGATGAATTATAATAATTTAAAATTTATTAATTGTGCTTGTAAGTTAACTGAGGCTATTAGTGATGTTGATAAGATTAATAGTAAAAGAAAAGAGATTAAACTTTTAATTAATGATATTAAGAAGGTTAATCCTAATGTTGATATGAATATTTTTAAAGCTTTAGACAATGTTAATTGTGATGGTGTTCTTACTTATAAAATTGATGGAGAGAGACATAGCTTTTTAGATGATTATGACAAGTAGTTGTAAATGATATTATTTTTGTTGACAAATGTTTGATATGGGTGTATGATTAGATTGTACTATTTCAAGTAGTACAATCTACTATTGAGGTGTGATATGGAAAAAGTTATATATATATTGTTAATAGCATCTTTATTTTATGGTCTTTACTTTTTGGTTATGGCTACTGGTGTATTTGGTAAAAAGAAGGAGAAAACTAATAATTCTAAGAAGAATCATTTTGCTATTTTGATAGCTGCTAGAAACGAAGAAGTGGTTATTGGTAATTTGATTAAGAGTTTAAAGAAGCAAAATTATCCTAAAGATAAATATGATATTTATGTTATTGTTAATAATTGTACGGATAATACACTTGAGGTTGCTAGAGATGCTGGCGCTAATATAATAAAATGTACAGAAAAGGTTAAGACTAAAGGTGATGTACTTAAGTATACTTTTAATAAGTTAAAAGATAATAAGGAAATAGACGCTTATGTTATATTTGATGCTGATAATGTTGTTCATGGCGATTTTTTAAATAAAATGAATAATTCAATTAATGCTGGATATGAAGTTGTACAAGGCTTTAGAGATACTAAAAATATTTGTGATAATTGGCTTAGTACTAGTTATGCTCTTCTTTATTATTTACAAAGTTTATTTATTAATAAATCTAGATTTAATTTTGGTAAGAGTTCTTTCTTAAATGGTACTGGTTTTATGGTTAAAAAAGATGTTATTGATACTTATGGTTTTGCTCCTAAAACTATTACTGAAGATATTGAACTTACCGCTATGTGTGCTATTAATGGTGTTAAGATTGCTTTTAATGAAGAGGCTATTACTTATGATGAACAAGTTACTGATTTTAGGAGTTCTCTTAAACAAAGGAAAAGATGGTCTTTTGGGGCTATGCAGTGTTTAAAGAATTATACTAGGGAACTTGTGAAAGAGGGATTTAAAAATAAGAGATTTGAATGCTTTGATGTAATACTTTTTTACTTTGGTATTATATTCCATGTTTTATTTAGTATTGTTTCTTTAATGGGAATTATATATAATGTTATTTATATTGATGACTTTAGTAATACTGATATTATGATTTGCTTAGGTATATTTTTATTTAACTATTTAGTAGGAATTATTTTTAGAATGGCTGTTATTAAAGCATGTAATAAGAGTATTAAAGATAATATAGGTGGAATACTACTTTTTGATTTATTTGTACTTAGTTGGCTTCCTATTAATTTTATTTGTTTGTTTATTAAGGATTGTACTTGGGACCATATTAAACATGATAGAAATGTTGATACTTTAAATATTTAAAGATAATGATTAATTTTATTATCTTTTTTTTAATTATTATGGTATAATTATAATAATAGGAGAGTGATTAGAGATGAAAAAAAAATATATACTTTTATTTATTTGTGGTTTATTTATTTTAACTGGATGTGGAAAGAGAGATAGTAATGAACTTATTATGGTAACGGAGGCTGGTTTTGCGCCTTATGAATATTATGAGAATAGTGAGGTAGTAGGAGTTGATGTTGATATAGCAAGAGAAATAGCTAAAGAGATGGGAAAGACTCTTGTTATTAAAGATATTGCTTTTGATTCTATTATTAATGAGGTTAAAACTGGTAAGGCTGATTTTGGTGCAGCTGGTATAAGTTATAGTGAGAAAAGGGCTAAGAATGTTGATTTTTCTATTAATTATGCGGTAAGTAAACAAGTTGTTATTGTAAAGAATGATAGTTCTATTACAGATATTAATAGTATTGGTAATAAGAAAATAGCTGTACAACTTGGTAGTGTTGCTGATACTTTTGTAACTGATGAATATGATGAGGCTACTATTGTAAGACAAAAAAAGTATTTGGCCGCTATTGAAGATTTAAAAGTTGGTAAGGTTGATTGCGTTGTTATGGATGAACTTCCTGCTAAAGAGATTGTTAATAGTAATACTGGAATTAAAATACTTAATGGTGCTCTTACTAATGATAGTTATGGTATGGTTGTTAAAAAAGGTAATAAAGAGTTATTAGAGGTTATTAATAAAGTTCTTAATAGATTATCTAGTGATGGCTCTATTGATAGATATATTATTGCACATACTGAGAAATAGGTGATTTTATGAATAGTTATATGGCTTTTTTTGATAAAATATTTGGTTTTTTTAAGAATATTGGTACTAGTTTTTATGATAGTGTTATTTATGATAATAGATATGAATATATATTTGAAGGATTATTTAATACTATTTTGATTGCTTTTTTTGCCGTTATTATTGGTATTATTCTAGGTGTTGTTATTGCTCTTGTTAGACATAATCATGATACTAATGGTAAAATGAGACTTGGTAATAAGATTTGTTCTTTATATGTTAATATTATTAGAGGTACTCCTGTTTTACTACAACTGATGATTATTTATTATGTTATTTTTAGGACAGTTAATATTAATATTGTTATTGTAGGTGTTTTAGCGTTTGGTCTTAATTCTGCGGCTTATGTTTCTGAAATTATAAGAGCTGGTATTAACTCTGTTGATAAAGGACAAATGGAGGCAGGATTGTCTTTAGGACTTAGTTATCATAAGGTAATGAGATATATTATTTTACCACAGGCAATACTTAATATTCTTCCTGCACTTGGTAATGAGTTTATTACTTTACTTAAGGAGACTTCTGCTGGGGCATATATTGGTATTATGGAACTTACAAAGGCTTCAGATATTATTGCTTCTAGAACTTATGATTATTTCTTTCCACTTATCATTACCGCTGTTATATATTTAATTATGACAATAGGTTTATCTAAACTTGTTAATGTTATGGAAAGGAGACTTGCTAATGCTAGAGGTTAAAAAATTAAAAAAGAAATTTGGTAAGAATGTTGTTCTTAAGGACATTAATTTTACTGTTAATGAGGGTGATATTATTTCTATCGTTGGTCCTTCAGGAAGTGGTAAGTCTACTTTACTTAGATGTATTAATATGATAGAAAAACCTAGTGGTGGTGATATTGTTTTTGAGGGTAAAAGTCTTATGAATAAAAAAACTAATTTGTCTTTAGTTAGAGAAAAGATTGGTATGGTATTTCAGCAATTTAATTTATTTGCTAATCTTACTGTTACTGAAAATATTACTTTAGCACCAGTTAAACTTAAATTAATGGATGATAAGACGGCCTATAAAAAGGGGATGGAATTATTAGAAAATGTTGGTCTAAAAGAAAAGGCTAATGTTTATCCTAGTAGTTTATCAGGTGGTCAAAAACAGAGGGTTTCTATTGTTAGAACTTTAATGATGAATCCGGATATTATTTTATTTGATGAGCCTACTAGTGCACTTGACCCTGAAATGGTTCAAGAAGTTTTGGAACTTATTAGAGAGGTTTCAAAAATGGGAAAGACAATGATTATTGTTTCACATGAAATGAGTTTTGTTAAGGATATTTCTAATAGGATTTTATTTCTTGATGATGGTAAGATTATATTTGATGGTAAAAATAAAGACTTTTTTAATAGTGATAATGAAAGAATTAAAAGTTTTTTAACAAAGATTGATAAATAAATTGTAAAATTAGTGGTAATCTGCTATAATTGTATAGTAGGGTACTACTAAATAGAATAAGGAAGGGAGATATATTTATGAATGCGATTAATGTTAAAAGTGAAATTGGCCCATTAAAAAAGGTATTATTACATAGACCTGGTAGTGAACTTCTTAATTTAACTCCAGACTCTTTAGGTAGATTATTATTTGATGATATTCCTTTTTTACCTGAGGCTCAAAAAGAACATGATGAGTTTGCAAGAATACTTAAGGAAAATAACATTGAGGTTGTTTATCTAGAAGATTTAATGGCTGAGGTATTAGAAATTAGTGAAGATATTCTGAATAAGTTTATTAGACAATTTATTTTTGAGGCTGGTATTAAAACTCCTAAATATAGGAACTTGGTATTTGATTATTTAAAGAGTTTTGTTAATAAAAAAGAACTTGTTCTTAAAACTATGCAAGGTATTAAATTAGAGGAGATTAGTAGAGCAAAAAGAGATTATGAACAATCACTTGTTGATTTAGTTAGTGAGGAGTCTGATTTTCTAGCAGACCCTATGCCTAATTTATATTTTACTAGAGATCCTTTTGCTAGTGCTGGTAATGGTATTATTTTAAATAAGATGTATTCTGTTACTAGAAATAGGGAAACTATTTATGCTGAATATATATTTAATTATCATCCTGATTACAAGGGACAAGTTAATAAATACTATGATAGATATTTACCATATCATATTGAAGGTGGAGATGTTCTTAACCTTAATAATCATGTATTAGCAGTAGGTATTTCACAAAGAACTGAAGCAGGAGCTATTGATGAACTTGCTAAGAACTTGTTTAGAAATCCTGATTGTGAAATTGATACAATATTAGCATTTAATATTCCTGTGTCAAGAGCATTTATGCACTTAGATACGGTATTTACACAAATTGATTTTGATAAGTTTACTTATCATCCTGGTATTATGGATACTCTTCAAGTATTTGAAATTACAGAAGGAGATATTCCTGATAGTGATGAAGATTTAAATGTTGTTGAGGTAAATGGTTCTTTAGAAGAAATATTAGAAAAATATTTAGGTAGAAAGATTACTTTAATTCCTTGTGCTGGAGGAGAGAAGATTTCTTCAGAAAGAGAGCAATGGAATGATGGTACTAATACTTTATGTATTGCTCCTGGTGTTGTTGTTGTATATGACAGAAATAATATTACCAATAATATTTTAAGAGAACATGGTATTAAAGTATTTGAAATGTCTAGTGCTGAACTTTCTAGAGGTCGTGGAGGTCCTAGATGTATGAGTATGCCTCTTATTAGAGAAGATATTTATACTGAAAGTGGTGCTGTTAAAGAAGAAAATGTTTCTTCAGTTAAATATGAAGAAGTTAAAAAAGTAAATAATGAGAAGTTTAATTTTAAAGGTAGAAACTTTTTAACTTTACTTGATTATACTCCTGAAGAGATTAGATATTTACTTGATTTATCTAAAGATTTAAAGGATAAAAAACATAGAGGTATTGAACATAGATATTTAAATGGTAAAAATATTGTACTTCTATTTGAAAAGACTTCTACTAGAACAAGATGTGCTTTTGAGGTTGCTGGTCTTGATTTGGGTATGGGAGTTACTTACTTAGATCCAGGTAGTTCACAAATGGGTAAGAAAGAAAGTATTGCTGATACTGCTAAAGTACTTGGTAGAATGTATGATGGTATTGAATATAGAGGATACGATCAAAAAATAGTTGAAGAACTTGCTAAGAATGCTGGTGTTCCAGTGTGGAATGGTCTAACAACAGAGTTTCATCCAACACAAATGTTAGCAGATGTTATGACTGTTGAGGAAAACTTTGGTCATTTAGATGGCATTAAGCTTGTATTTATGGGTGATGCTAGAAATAATGTTGCTAATTCTTTAATGGTTGTATGTGCTAAGATGGGTATGCATTTTGTTTCTTGTGGACCTAAAGAATTATGGCCTGATAAAAAACTTATTGATAAGTGTAAAGAAATTGCTAAAGAAACTGGTGGAAGTATTGAAATGACAGAGAATGTTATGGAGGCTTCTAAAGGAGCAGATGTTATTTATACTGATGTTTGGGTTTCTATGGGTGAGCCTGATGAGGTGTGGGCTGAAAGAATTAAATTACTTAGTCCATATCAAGTTGATATGAATGTTATGAATAATGCTAATGATAATGCTATATTCTTACATTGTCTTCCATCATTCCATGATTTAAATACTTCAATTGGTAAAGATATTTATGAGAAGTTTGGTCTTAAGGAAATGGAAGTTACTGATGAGGTATTTAATAGTCCTAGATCTAAAGTATTTGATGAGGCTGAAAATAGATTACATACTATTAAAGCAGTTGTTTATGCTACGATGAGGGATGAATAATGAGTAAAATTGTTATTGCTTTAGGTGGAAATGCTTTAGGTAAAAATCCTAGTGAACAATTATCTTTACTTAAGGATGTTGCTAAGATAATTGTTGATTTAGTAAAAGATGGAAATAAAATTATTCTTACACATGGAAATGGTCCGCAGGTGGGACAGATTGCTCTTGCCATGGAGTATGCTTCTAATGGGGAAGCTGGTACTCCGATGATGCCTTTTCCTGAGTGTGGAAGTATGAGTCAAGGTTATATTGGTTACCAATTGCAACAATGTATTCAAAATGAACTAAAAAAACAGAATATTAGTAAAAATTGTGTAACTTTGATAACACAAGTCCTAGTAGATTCTAAGGATAGTGCTTTTCAAAATCCTAGTAAGCCTATTGGTATGTTTTATACTAAAGAAGAGGCTTTGGATATTGAAAAAGAAAAAGGGTATACTATGATAGAAGATGCTGGGCGAGGTTATAGGAGAATTGTACCATCTCCGATGCCTATTGATATTGTTGAAAAGAATACGATAAAGATGCTTTTTGACAATAATAATATTGTAATTGCTTCTGGTGGCGGAGGTATTCCTGTTATTTTAGATAAAGGAGCATATAAGGGAGTAGAGGCTGTTATTGATAAAGATAGAACTGCTGCTTTACTTGCTAAACTTACTATGGCAGATACTTTAATGATTTTGACTGCTGTTGAAAAAGTTTCTTTAAATTATAATACTGAAAATCAAGTCGATTTAGATGTTATTACTATTAAGGATGCTAATAAATACATTAGTGAAAATCAATTTGCTAAAGGTAGTATGCTTCCTAAAGTTGAAGCTTCTATGTCTTTTGTAGAAGATTCTGATGACAGAAAAGCAATTATTAGTTCTCTTGAAAAAGCAAATGCCGCTATTAAAGGGAAAACTGGTACAATTATAAAGAGGAGGTAGAAAGAAATGGCTAAGAAAAAGGCTAAGGTAATGTTATCGTCTTTTTCGATTATTCTAATTCTAATTTTTGGTCTTGGAATATTATCACATGTACTTCCAAATGCACAATTTGCTGGTGAAGAAATTGTTAATGGAAGTGGAACTGTTGGTGCTACTTTATCACAGGTTTTGATGGCACCTATACAGGGATTTGAAAATGCTATTGATGTTGGTATTTTCATTATGATGCTTGGTGGATTGCTTGCTGTTATTAATAAAACTGGAGCATTAGAAACTGGTATCAAAGTTTTAGTTCATAAACTAAAAGGTAGAGAAATTTTATTAATTCCTATATTAATGCTTATTTTCTCTATATGTGGAACTACTTATGGTATGCTTGAGGAGACAGTTGGATTTTATGTTTTACTTGCCGCTACTATGATGGCTGCTGGTATGGATCCACTTGTTGGTTCTGCGGTAGTTCTTCTTGGTGCAGGTAGTGGATGTTTAGGTTCTACTATTAATCCATTTGCTACTGGTGTTGCTATTAGTGCATTACCAGAAGGTATTGCTTGTAATCAAGGACTTGTTATTTTAATAGCAGTATTTATTTGGCTTACTACTTTAATTGTTTCAATATTATTTGTAATGAGCTATGCTAAGAAGGTTCAAAAGGATAAGGGTTCTACATTCTTATCACTTAGAGAACAAAAACAAGCTGAAAAGAAATTTGGTCAATTTGAAGATAAGGATAAAAAGGAAGTTAAATTAAGTACTAAACAAAAAGTTACACTTATTCTATTTGGTCTTACATTCCTAGTTATGATTATTGGGTTTGTTCCATGGGGTGAGTTTGGTATTACTTTCTTTGATAGCTTTACTGGTTGGCTTACTGGTTCTTCACTTGGTAACTGGTGGTTCTATGAGGCTGCTTTATGGTTCTTAATTATGTCTATTATTATTGCAATTATTAATAGATTTGGTGAGAAAGGTTTTGTTGACACTTTTGTTGATGGTGCTGACGATATGATTGGTGTTATATTAGTTATTGCTATTGCAAGAGGTGCTAGTGTACTTATGGGTGAAACATATCTAGATAATTATATTATTTATAATGCTGCTGATATGCTTGCTAAATTACCTGAACTTGCATTCGTACCACTTAACTATATTTTACATATTGTATTATCTATTTTAGTTCCATCATCATCTGGATTAGCAACTTTATCTACTCCAATTATTGCTCCTATTGCTGCTCAACTTGGTTATAGTGTAGAAGTTACTATTATGACTTTAGTTGCCGCTAACGGACTTGTTAATTTAATATCTCCAACTTGTGGTGCTATAATGGGTGGACTTGCTCTTGCTAAAGTAGAATATTCTACTTGGTTTAGATGGGCATTTAAAGTAGTTCTTACTATTATGCTTGTAAATATCTTTGTATTATGTTTATTTACTTTACTTGTATAGTAAGAATAATTATAATGTATTTAAGAACAACTATTTTGGTTGTTCTTTTTTTGGTTGTATGTTATACTATGTTTATAGGGAGGTTTGTTATTATGCTTAAAAAGGGAACTAGTTATGAAGTTAATGTACAGGATATTACTTTTTGGAGAAAAATAATTAATGAAGATAATACTGAAGTGTTTGTTAAGAGTTCTTTAAATGAGCCATTTATGATTTATATAGATAAGGTAAAAGGTAATGAATATCTTGATTGGGTTACGGGAAGACCTTTTGATATGGAAGATATGGGAAAAGATTTTCTTTTTGGTCTTAGTAATATAAGGATATCTAAAAATAATGTAAATTTATGTGGTGATGTGGTTTGTAAGGCTGCATATATATTAGATGATAAAGATAGGGAAGAAGAATATACTAATATATCAGAAGGTATTCTTTATGATAGTTATTTTTGCGATATTATTTCTTTTAAATATAGTTTAGATGTTATTCCTGCTAATTTTGTATATGAAGAAATTAGAAGAGTTAGAAAGATATATGCTGCTAATAACGATAAGGATAATATTAAATGTAAATCTTTAAAGAGAAAAAGAAAATAATATTTTTGAAGACTTATTTATAAGGCTTTAAAAATCTAGTTAAAGACTTAATGGCTTTAACTAGCAGTGAGCAACGAAGTGTGAACTGATACTAAAAAAGTATTTAGTTCTTTTTATTTATGTGTTAAAATATTAGTAGTGCAGGTGATTATTATGTATTATAAAATTAGTCATGGTAGTGTTACTCTTGGTAATAATACGGTTCTTGAAGATATTAATTTTTGTGTTAAAGATAATGAGAAAATTGGTATTGTAGGTAGAAATGGCTCGGGTAAAACGACTTTACTTAAGGCTATTACTTCAGAGTATGAAATTAATAGTGGTTATGAAGAAGTAGATATTATTTCTTCAGGAGACTTTAATATTGGTTATGTTAAACAGAATGATGGTTATAATCTTGATATGAAGATGATAGATTATATTAGGAGTTCTTTTAAAGATATTCTTGATATTGAAAAGAAACTTAATACTTTAGAGGATGAAATGAGTATTCATTATGATGAAAAGATAGTAAGTAAATATAATGATCTTTTATCTAGATATGAATATATGGGTGGTTATAAATATAAGAAGGAGATAGAGGTTATTTTAAATAAGTTTGATTTTAGTGATAAGGATAAAGATAGGTGTTTGAATGAGTTTTCTGGTGGTCAAATTACAAAGTTATCTTTGATTAGACTTTTATTATCGAAGCCTGATTTACTTATTTTGGATGAACCTACTAATCATTTGGATATTAAGGCTATAGAATGGCTTGAGGATTACTTAAAGGGATACAAGGGCTCTATTATTTTGGTTAGTCATGATAGAATGTTTTTGGATAATGTTTGTAATGTTATATATGATATTGAGTATGGTTCTTTAACTAGATATAGTGGTAATTATTCTTATTTTGTTAAGAAGAAGGAAGAAAATTATATAAGAAATCTTAATGATTATGAAAGGCAACAAAGGGAGATTAAAAGACTTCAAGATATCGCAGATAGATTTAGGTATAAACCTACTAAAGCTGGCATGGCAATGTCAAAATTAAAGCAAATTGAGAGAATGGTATTAATAGATAAACCTGATAAGACCAATACAAAGTCTTTTAAGATTAATTTTAGTCCGGAGATGAATAGTTATAGAGATGTTCTTAAGGTTAAGAATCTTTCTATTGGTTATGATAGAGAGTTATGTAAGTTATCTTTTGAGGTGGAAAGAGGAGACAGACTTGGTATTATTGGTGAGAATGGTATTGGTAAGAGTACGCTTCTTAAGACTATTATGGGTGAAGTGTCTTCACTTGGTGGTAAGTTTGTTTTTGGAGATAGGGTTAATATTGGTTACTTTTCACAAGCATTAGATAATCTTAATTATGATAATTCTATTTATGAGGAAATTGATAAGGAGTTTCCTCGTCTTACTCCGAATGAGATTAGAACGCTTCTTGGGACTTTTGAATTTAGTGGGGAAGATGTCTTTAAAAAAATTAAGGATTTATCTGGTGGTGAAAAGGTTAGAGTTAGTTTGTGTAAGATTTTGAATAAAAAACCTAATGTTCTTATCTTAGATGAACCGACGAATCATTTAGATATTATTGGTAAAGATACTATTGAGAAAATGCTTACTAGTTATAAAGGTACTATTATTATGGTTAGTCATGATAGATATCTTATTAAGAATGTTTGCAATAGGCTTCTTGTTATGGAAAATGGCAAAAGTACTTTATATAATTATGGTTATAGTGAGTATTTGGAGAAGACTAGGTTTAATAATATAAGTAATGATAATAAGGTTAAGATAGAAAAGAAGAAGAGTACTGATAAAAGGGTTGTTTCTTTTGATAGAAATAAAGAAATTAAAAAGATAGAAAGGGATATTTTTGAATTAGAAGAGAGACTTAGTAATCTTAATAATGAGCTTTTGAAGGAAGATGTTTATATGGATATTAATAAGGCTAATTTGATTAAGTTAGAGATTGATATTGTAAGTAAGGATATTGAGAAGAAAACATTAGAGTGGGATGAGATTACGAAGGATATGTAATCTTGGTATTATTAATTATTTGTTTATGTTACTTTTACATATAATGTTTTAGATGTGAGGTGATAATAGTGAATGATAATATTAAGGATATATTAGAAGGTCAAAGAATTAGGGAAAGACTTAGGAGGGCTGGTATTTATCCAATGGTTGGTCCTAGAGGTCCAAAAGGGGACAAAGGTGATGGTATTAGTATACTAGGTGATTATGATAGTTATGAGGAGTTAATTAATAACCATCCTTCTGGTAATAGGGGCGACTGCTACTTAGTTGGTGGTAATTTATATGTTTGGAATAGTGAAAAATCTATTTGGGATAATGTTGGTAATATAGAGGGGCCTCCAGGGAAGAGTGAGAAGATTAGTGTTGGAAAAGTAAGTAGTGGTAGTGAGGCTACTATTGTTGATAATTTTGATGGTGAAGTCCATACTTTGGATTTTGTTATTCCGAGGGGGCCAAAAGGTGATAAAGGTGACACTGGTTTAAAAGGTGATAAAGGAGAAAAAGGTGATATTGGTCCTCGGGGAGAAATGGGAGAATCTGGACCTATTGGTCCTCAAGGAAAGCAAGGTATTGCAGGTCCTCCTGGCGTAGAGGGAAAAATTGGTCCGACGGGACCGCAGGGACCACAAGGTACACTTGGGCCTACTTCTTATAATGCTGTTTGTTTTTCTAGTTTTAAAGATACTACTAATGCTGGTACAATGACTGTTACTACTACTAGAATTATTCCAGGGAACTCTGAAATTATTTCTATTTCTGGTAATCAAATAAAGGTATCGAAAACTAGTGTATTTGAGGTTACTTTGTGTGGGAGAATATCAGGTGTTACTAATGATACTGGTGGTAAGTTCTATTTATATAATGCTACTACTAATGAAAAAATTAGTGATATGGAGTTTGTTCTTGATAAGGGTACTACTAGTGACATGGATTTTTCAGAAGTTAATTTTGTTGATGTTTATGCTGGTGGTAATCTTGAAATAAGAACTGAAGTTATTGGTAATGATACTGGTAATATTTCTTTTTCTATGGTTAATGTTATTCTTAAACGTTATAATTTATAAATAGGGAAATACTGATCTTTGTGGTTGGTATTTTTTTATTCACTACAAGCCTAACTTTATTAGTCTTGTTAGTGCTATTTAGAGCCAATATTTAGTATATTGTCTCTAAATAGGTATCATCCATACTTATTATATATTAGTTATTATTATTTGATTATGAGATGAGTAATGTAAAATTGATGTAAACTATATGGTAATTTTGAATAGTCTTTGTTATAATAGTGGTTATCTAAGGAATGTGATTTATGATTGTTTATAGAGTTTGTTCTAAAAGAGAGATTTCTAGGATAGTAAGTGATAAGGGTTTTTGTGGTGTTGGTAATTATTATGATGTTAATCTAAAACTTAATACTTTTAGGTATGATGATAGTGTTAAATATTTACATTTTTATGATAGGTATGAGGATATTTTACATTCTAATGTTAGTAATGGTAGGTTTATATGTGAATATGATATTCCAAAAGAGATGTTAATTAAATATTCTGGTATAGGTTTTTATTTGGATTATATTAATTTTAGATATTTAGTTGATGTTAAGGAATATGCTATTCCTACTTTTGAACTTGTTTTTGAGAACTTAATAGGTTATAATGTTATTGAAGAGGAACTTGATTACGATGATATGATTGGTATTTCTGGTAAGATGTTAGTAAAAGATAAAATATTGGAGGAAGAAATTATGAAAGAAGAAAGAGTTATTAATTATTATGTTTTATGTAATAAACTTAAAGATGTTATTAGAACAGGATGGAAAGATTGGAAAGTAAATAGAGAGAGAATAGAAAGTGTTGCTGAACATATTTTTGGTGTTCAAATGCTGGCTATTGCTATTAAGTCGGAGTATCAGTATGATGTTGATATTATGAAAGTTATATTTATGCTTGCTATTCATGAATTGGGTGAAACTGTGATTGGTGATTTGACTCAATTTCAAATATCTAAAGAAGAAAAAGAGATTATTGAACATAAAGCAGTACATAACATATTGGGTGGTTTATTAGATGGTAATATTATTGAAGAATTATTTTTAGAGTTTGATGAACATAAAACTAAGGAGGCTATTTTTGCTTATCAATGTGATAAACTTGAATGTGATTTACAATGTAAATTATATGATGAAGAAGGGTGTGTTGATTTATTAAACCAAGAAGATAATGCTACTTTTAATAATCCTATGGTGCAAGAACTATTAAAAAATGGAAGAACTTGGTCTGAGATGTGGCTTTTATTTGGACAAAATAAATATCCTTATGATGATAATTTTATGGCTATATCTAATTATGCTATGAAGAATAAGATTAAAATACGATAAAAAATAGTTTTTATTTAGTAAAATTTTATATGTTGTCTATTTATAAATTGTTATGAGTGTCTTGAAAACTTAAGAAAAAGATATTACAATAAACAAACATTGAAGATTGTTTTATTATGTATTAAAATAAAATTAGTTTTAAACTTAATACTTTTAAATATGATAGTATGATAATGGCGTTAAGTATTTACATTTTTATGACAAGTGTGATTATATTTTATATTCTAATGTTAGTAAGGGTAAGTTTGCATGTGAATATGATATTCTAGAAGAGATGTTAATTAAATATTTTGATATAGTTTTTTATTTAGATTATATTGATTTTAGATATTTAGTTGATGTTAAGGAATATGCTATTCCTACTTTTGAACTTGTTGTTGAGTATTTATTTAGTTATAATGTTATTGAAGATGAATTTGATTACGAGGATATGATTGGCATTTCTTGTAAGATGTTAAAATTTAGATTAGGAGAATGGATATGAATAAAGATGAATTAATAGTAAAAAATATAATTAATTGTATAAAAGAGCTTGATTTAATAACTAAAGATAAAGATGAAAATTTCTTTTATAATGATACTAATGAATTTAACAGAATTATAAATCAGATTATAAAAGTCGGAGAATATTTATCGGAAATTAGTGATGAGACAAAAAGTAAATATCCAAATATTTATTGGAATGTAATTAAGGATAAAGCTGAAGATGATGAGAAAGTTGGACATGTTATGAATGTTGGTAATGTCTATGATTTATCAAGTAAAATATTAAAAGAAGAATTATATGAAAAATTAAATGAAATAGTAAGAAATTGAAATTTTAAACATTGTTATGAATAAATGTTATTTAAGAATTTTTGCGAATTTATGAATATGAAGGTAAACTTAGGTGTGATTCTTTTGTACTATTTCAAAAAAGGTTGCAATGATGTTTGTGGTTTTAGTGGAGCAAATAGATAATATGCTATGAACTATATTTTTGTTAATGATAAATTACAAGATATTAGTAGTGAAATTTCTTTTTGGTTATATTTAACAGATAAATTATCAGATGGTAAAGAAATAAAGGCTGTTCTTATATCGGGTTTTTCGAAGGTTTATTGTTATATTTTTGTAGATAACAAACTTGTATTAGAAAACTAATTAGTACTTTAAAAGATGATATAAAAGTTAAAATCTTTTCAAGCTGTATGATAAATTCGGTTTTTTAGATTGATTTTGTCATACAGCTTTTTATTCATTGGTGCGTAAAAAAGATAACTTTGGTAATTAAACATTTAAAATTAATCATGTTTTATTGGTTTTTTCATATTTTGAAATTACTATTACTTTAAAAAATGTTTTATTAATGTAAAATATGTGTAAACTATGTAGATTGTTTTATGTTTTTTTGATATAATGATGTTGCATTGATTGACTTACCAAAAGTTAATGCTTAAAATTAGAGACGATAATTTATATTTTTAGGTAAGAAAAATATATCTATTCGAGTGTACTTTTAGAAGTATACTCTTTTATTATTTTGAGGTGGTATAAAAAATGAATAATGGATTTCAAAATGAACGTGATTTTGTAGAATTATTTAATAACAAGTATTTGTATGAACTTGATGATGTGTCTATAAACTTTTTGAAGGAACTATTTGGTGATGTTATTGATGATGATGAGATTATTGTTTGTTGGAAAAATAAAATGGTTCAAAAGGCTGATATTTTTATTAAATATAAAAATTATGTTAAAAGTATTAGTTTAAAGTGTGGTAATAATAATTCTATTCATCAAGAACAAGTACAGGAATTTAAAAAATATTTGAGTGAACTTGGTGTTCCATATAAGATAGCGGATAAATATTTTAGTTATCATTATGGTTATATGTTAAAAGAAGATGGGAAAAGAGATTTCTCTAAATTACTTAGTAGTATAGAATATAAAAAATTATATCAATCTGATATTGATATATTTAATGAATATATTAATAAAACTAAAATTATTGTTAATATGATAGATAGATTTATTGTTAGAGGGAGAAATTCTAATTTTGATATTGATGCATTAATAAGTGGAACGCCTTCAGACTATGTATGGATTATGAAATATGATATATATGATCTTGTTTTATCTAAAAGATGCTTACATTTTACTTCTCCTCATATTGCATGTATGACACTAGGACCAAAGAAAAGAGATATAGATGGTACTTCTAATAACAGAGGTGATAGGTATATTGTATGTGCTAGATGGAATAATTTGAGAGAAGATATTGTTAGTTTTAAAAATAATAGTAAATAGTTTGGGTTTTATATTTTGTAAATGGTTTTGACTGACGGGTGGTGACTCCCTCACTATGCTCCATAAAAAAAACACCAAATGGTGTTTGATTTTTCAATGGAGCAGATGAGGGGAGTCAAACCCCCGTCTCAGCCTTGGCAAGGCCGAATTCTAATCGTTGAACCACATCTGCAATGAATATATATTTATTATATTAAAAAAATATTAAAAAATCAACTGTTTTTATTAAAAAAAATTAAAAAATAATGTATAATAGGTATTAGGTGATAATTTTATGTTTGAAAGTTTAAGTGATAGATTGCAAGATGTGGTTCATAAGATTAAGGGCTACGGCAAAATAACAGAAGAAAATATTAGTGAAATGATGAGAGAAATTAGACTTTCTTTATTGGAGGCTGATGTTAACTATAAAGTAGTAAAAGAGTTTACAAATAATGTAAAAGAGAAGGCCCTAGGAGAAGAAGTTAATAAAAGTCTTAATCCGGGGGAGTTGTTTGTTAAAATTGTTAAAGATGAACTTACCGAGTTATTAGGCGGAGAGAATACTCCTCTTAATGTAAGTGGGAATCCAGCGACTCTTATGTTAGTGGGTCTTCAGGGAAGTGGTAAAACTACTACTATTGGAAAACTTGCTAATTATCTTAGGAAAAATAATAAGAAAAAACCTTTACTAGTAGCTTGTGATGTATATAGACCTGCTGCTATTGACCAGTTAAAACAAATTGGCAAGGAACTTAATATTGAAGTTTATTCTGAAGGTAAAGGTAATCCTGTAGAAATATCTAAAAATGGTATTAAATATGCTAAAGATAATGGATATGATTATGTTCTTATTGATACTGCTGGTAGATTACAAATAGATGAATCTTTAATGGATGAACTTGATAATATTCAAAAAGAGGTTAATCCTGATGAAACTATTTTAGTAATAGATTCAATGATGGGACAAGATGCTATTAATGTTATTAATGGCTTTAACGATAAGATTAAACTTAGTGGTGTTATTTTAACTAAGTTAGATGGTGATACTAGAGGTGGTGTTGCATTGTCTGTTAAACATCTTACTAATCTTCCTATTAAGTTTATTGGTGTTAGTGAAAAAATGGATGGTCTTACTCCTTTTTACCCTGATAGAATGGCTTCTAGAATACTTGGTATGGGAGATATACTTTCAATAGTAGAACAAGTACAAAGTGAAATTGATGAAAAAGAAGCAGAAGCGACTGCTAAAAAGATGATGAAAGGTAATTTTGATTTAGAAGATTTTTTAGTTCAACTAAATCAAATAAAAAAGTTAGGACCACTTGAGAATCTTTTAAAATTACTTCCTGGTGCTAAAAAGATGGGACTTAATAATGTTAATATTGACCCTAAAATTATGAAGAAAACAGAGGCTATCGTTCTATCAATGACTCCAGAAGAGAGAAGAGACCCTAGTATATTAAAGGCTAGTAGAAAAAAGAGAATAGCGGATGGCTCTGGTACTACTGTTACTGATGTTAATAAACTTCTTACTCAATTTGAAGAGATGAAAAAAATGATGAAAATGATGGGAAATGGTAATTTTAAAATGCCATTTTAGGTGTTGATATGAAAGTACTTACTATAAGAGAGCCTTGGGCTAGTTTAATTATTAATGGCTATAAAGAGTATGAGTTTAGAAATTGGAAAACTAATTATAGAGGTAAGATTCTTATTCATACAGGACTTACTTTAGAGAAAAATAATGCTGTAAAGTTTAATGATTATAATCTTGATTATGGTCATGGAGAAATAATAGGAGAGGCCACTATTACCGATTGTATTTTAGTTGATGAAGAGTTTGAAGATAAATTATATAATATTAATCCTTTAGTATATGGAAAAAGTGAACATTCTAGAGTTTATGCTTGGAAATTAAAGAATGTTATTAAATATGATAAGAGAATATCTTGTAAAGGGAAACTTGGCCTTTGGAGTTTTGATGTTAATAATTAGTTAAAACTAGACTTCTTTACTATCTATCTATGTTAATAATTCATATTATAATGTAGATAGGAGGATAAATAATGAATTTTAGTGATGGTTTTAACCAAGGTATGTATGATGGTGATATTGATATCAATATAACTAATACTAATACCAATCAAAATGTTAATGATAATACTAATATGAATTACAATAATGTTGGTACACCAATGATGGGGGATTCTATAATGGGAGGAGTTATGTCTCCAGTTATAGAAACACCTAGAGAAAGAGTTGTTTATAGAAATATTTATCATACAGTACCTCATGTATGTCCTATAAATACTAGAATTGTTAACAATCATATTTATAAGCATACTTATCAACCTAGATATACCTGTTGTGAAGAAAATACTGTGACAAATGAGCAATGCGGTAGTTGTTGTCAATTTAGATAATTTATTATTTTAAAGAGCATATGCTCTTTTCTTTTTAATTTTGTGTTAGTAGTGTTATAATTATAGAGAGGTAATGTGTTATGGAGGAAAAGATTAAAAATGTATTAGATAGATTATCTAAATCTAAATTTAGAAGTAGTTTTCATTTAAAAGATAAGGATATATTGTATATAGAAGATAAAGGTATCGATAAAATAAGAAAACATGCTTATGATTTTGTTACTAAAAGACTTGCTGATACTTCTAATGTTACTGATGGTAAACAAACGCCAATGAGAGGACATCCTGTTTTTATTGCACAGCATGCTACTGGTACTTGCTGTAGGGGATGTTTAGAAAAATGGCATAATATAAGTAAAAATAAAAGAATGGATAAAAATGATATTGATTATGTAGTTAATGTTATTATGTCTTGGATAAAAAATGAAATGAAAAATAAATAAATATTTTATTAAAAAAGGAAATATATCTATGTGATATGTTTTTTTTATACCTTTGTTTGCACGAATGGGTGTTTCAACTTTGACTTGTTAGGTGTTATGATGTATAGAAGTCTTGCTTTTACTAGTTAAAAGTTATAAAAACTATATTGACTTTGGCTTATATGTATATTATACTTTTGTCGCAATTGCAAAGAGAGAGAAAAATTAATTTTTTGAAGGAGGTTTTTATTGAAGAAGATATTATTATTTATTATTTTATTTCTTTGTTTTATGTTTAATGTAAAAGCAGAGAGTGTTACTTTGACTAAGGAGGTATATGATAATACTTATGTTTATTATTATGATGGTAATTTAGGTAAGACTAGATATTTACATGCTAGCAAGTATTTATTTGGTACTACTGCGGCGTATTGTCTTGAACTTGGTAAAGATATTAGTAGTTTTGAATATGAGGTTAATACTTCTTTTAATGGTATTAATATTAAGAAGAGTACTCTTGATTATATTAAATTAGTTAGTTATTATGGTTATAATTATCCTGGACATAATACTGATAATTATTATATGGCTACTCAACATCTTATTTGGAGGGCTCTTGTTGGTACTTCGATTAAGTTTACTAGAGGATTTAATCCTGATGATTTTTATATTTTAACTACAGAGGAGACACAGATAGCAGTTCTTGTTAATAGACATAATATTAAGCCATCTTTTGATAATACTACGATTGATTTTAGTATGGGTAAAGAAATGATTTTAGAGGATAGTAATAATGTTTTATATTTATATTATTCTGATGATGATAATGTTGTTATTGATGGAAATAAACTTATTATTAAGAGTGGATTTGATAAGAAGTCAATTACTTTGAAAAGACATAATTATACTAATAAAGAATTTTTCTTATATACTTCTGGTAATTCACAGAAGATGATGTCTTCAGGTGGTATTAGTAATTCTACTAGTACAATAAATGTTAATCTTAAAGGAGGCTCTATTTCGATTAAGAAATTAGATAGAGATACAATGGAGGCTACGGCACAGGGAGAAGCATCTTTAGATGGGGCTATATATGATTTATGTGATTCACATTATAATGTTATAGATTCCTTTATTATTGGTAAGAAGAATAGAATTGATAAGTTAGCAATAGGTAGATATTATGTTATTGAGAGGAAAGCAGGAGAAGGTTATTTAGTTGATGATATGGCTTATGTTATTGATATTACTGAGGATAAGTTAGATATTAATCTTACTGTTTCTGATAAGGTTATTAAAAGAAAGGTTGAAATATTTAAGGTATATGCTAGTAATGAGACGGGATTTTTAGTAGGAGAAGAGAATATTACTTTTGATATTTATGATAGAAATGATAATCTTGTTAATCAGATTACTACAGATAGTGATGGATATGCTAGTATATATTTACCTTATGGTACATATAGGATTAAGCAGGTTAATAGTACTCCTAATTTCTATAAGGTAGAAGACTTTTATGTTACTATTGATAGTAATGATGATAGACCTATTTTTAAGCTTATTTCTGATAGTGAAATTAAATATAAGGTTAAAGTTATTAAGAAAGATTATGATACAGGAGATGTTATTATAAATGGTAAGGCTTCTTTTAAGATATTTAATGTTGATAAAAATAGTTATGTTTCTTTTAAGACTAATTATCCTAAAGAAGATGTTATTGATACTTTTGATATTGGAAGTGATGGTACTTTTGTTACTCCTTATGAACTTGAGTCTGGTAATTATATTTTGTATGAAGTTGATACTGATATGGATGGTTATTTATATAATAAAGAGAGTATTTCTTTTGTAGTAGGTGAAGACAGTACTACTATTAAAGAGGGTGATGATATTATTATTCCTATTTATTTTTATAATAAGAGGGTAAAAGGTACTTTGAATATTCTTAAGTATGGGGAAAAGATTAGGTATGATAATAATTATTCTTATGATAAAGTTCTTCTTGATGATGTCGTATTTTATTTATATGCTGATATTGATATATATGAGAATAGTAAACTTATATATAATAAAGATGATTTAGTAGCGGAATGTAAGACTGTTAATGGTGTTTGTTCTACTTATAATTTACCGTTAGGAGATTATTACTTGAAAGAGATATCTTCTAGTTTGGGAAATGATACTGATAAGAGTGTTTATAAGATTAAGTTTAATTATAAGGATCAATATACGGAGAATATTGTTTATAATTTGAGTGTTAATAATTATTTACCTAAGGGTAAGGTTATTATTAATAAGTATGAAACTGGTACTAAGAAGGGTATTAGTAATACTTTAATTGAAATTAGAAATATGGAGAATGTAATTGTTTATAAGGGTTATACTGATAAGAATGGTCAAATTATTTTAGATGATATGTTATATGGAGAATACTATTTATCTGAAGTAGAGGCTAGTAGTGGATATAGACTTATTTATGATAAGATTTTGTTTGAGGTAGGAGAAGAGACTACTAATATTGATATTTATAATGAGAGAATAGTAGTACCTAATACTGGTATTGGTATTAATTATATTGATATTATTTTTATTGGTTTTGCTTTTATATTCATTTTTATAAGTTTATTTTTTAGAAAGAAGTGGTTTATGTTATTTATTCTTATTCCTATTTGTTATTTTGGTATTAAGTTTTATAGATATTATAGTGATGTAAAGAATAATGATAAGGGTGTTAATGCTGTTATTAATGGTAGTACTAATGATATTAATAATGATAAATATAGATATAAGGCTGTTTTAGATATTCCTTCTGTTAAAATTAAGAGAGGTATTTTAGATATTGATAATACTTATAATAAGGCGAAATATAATGTTGAACTTGTTAAAGAAGATGATGATATTATTGTTTTGGCTTCTCATAATGGTAATAATTATAATTCTTTCTTTGGTAATCTTAAGAATATTTCTTTGGGAGATGAGATTAATTATTATTATAATGGTAAGTTATATAAATATATTTATACTGACAGTTATGAGATTATTAAGAATGGTTATGCTGATATTTATAGGAGAGAAGGAGAGAAAACTATTGCTTTAATTACTTGTAAAGATAATAGTAATGATGGTCAGATTGTATTTATTGGTTACTTAGAGTCTATTTTGGAATACTGAGAAAGTGAGGGATTTTCCTTGCTTTTTTATATGTATCGTGATAAAATTAGTATAGATGAGAGGTAAGAAATGAATAAGGGGAAAAAGAATAAACTTACAGAACATATTTCATACTTGATTGTTAATGATACTATTTATTTATTTCAGAATAGTGAATATATTTCTTCTGATGAAGTAAGGATATTAGAGAAAAAACTTGCCTTAATTATTCAGGATAATGATATTTCTTATATTAATATTTCTTCAAAGAAGATGGAAGATAGAAGGGATTTTTATCAAAAACTTGGTTTTTCTCTGTCATATTATGATGTTAATAAACTTAATATTCTATATAAAGGAATGAAGAATAAGAGAGATTATAGATGTTATGGTATTATGACTAGAAGTGATTTTTTTGATAGAATTAATAATTCTTTAGATGGTGATAAAGAAGATTTATTGATAGTAAATAATAGTAGTGGTTATATATATGATTTATTTCTTTTATTTGGAGGTATTTTACTTCTTTGCTATTTTTGTGTACAAGGGGCTATTTATTTGGTTAGATAGAATGGAGGAATATTATGACATTAGATGGGGTATTAGTTATTCTTAGAGCGATTATTGATATTTCGCTTGTTTGGATGGTTATTTATTTTGTTCTTAAGAATATTAAGAATAATGTTAAGATGATTTTGTTATTTAAAGGAGTATTTGTTGTTTTAGTGGTTAAGGTACTTAGTGATACTCTTAATCTTACTACGATTGGATTACTTTTGGAATATGTTATTATGTGGGGGCCACTTGCTCTTATTATTATATTTCAGCCTGAGATTAGGAGTATACTTGAACATATTGGTAGAAAACAATTGCTTGGTAGACATAAAGTTCTTACTTTAGATGAGAGAGAGAAACTTGTATATGAAGTTATGTCAGCGGTTGATTATCTTAGAAAGAGTAGGATAGGGGCTTTGATTGTATTAGAGAGAGATATTAGTTTAAATGAATATATTGAGAGAAGTAAACCTATATATGCTGATATTTCTTCTGAACTTCTTATATCTATATTTTTTCCTAGAAATCCACTTCATGATGGTGGTGTAATTATACAGGGAAATAAGATTACTTCGGCTGGTGCTGTTTTTCCTATTAGTATTAATAGCAAGATAAGTAAGAAGTTAGGTACTAGACATAGAGCGGCTATTGGTATTAGTGAGGAATCTGATGCTGTTGCTGTTGTAGTTAGTGAAGAGACTGGTAAGATTTCGATAGCGGTAGGAGGAAATCTTAATTATAATCTTTCTTTGGATGATGCTAGAATGATTTTGATTGAAGAACTTAAACCGAAAAAGGAAGTATTACTAGATGATGAGTTTGATGATGAGGAGGAAGATAATAATGAAAGTGCTTAAGAAGATTATTAAGGCTATCAAGAAATTCTTCCGTGGTATCTTTAATTTTATTGATAAAGTTTTTGTTACTCCGATTACGAAGTTTGGTTTGTTTATTGGAGAAAAGACTGATAAAGGTGCAGGTAAGTTTGAGAAATGGTTAAATAAAAAGAATACTTTGGTGTTTATATCACTGTTAATGGCTTTACTTTTATTCTTTTATGTAGATAATCAGGCTAGTACTGTTATTGATAGTGCTGCTGAAGTTCTTAGAAATCAACCAGTTGAGGCTACTTATAATAAAGAAGCATATGTTATTGAGGGTATACCTGAGGTTGCTGATGTTACTTTGATTGGTAGAACTGTTGATTTATATCTTGCTAAACAGTTATCTAAGGGTAAGGTTGGGGTTGATTTATCTAACTTGAAAGAGGGAACACATAAGGTAGAACTTAATTATGAGAACTCTATTAATTCTGTTACTTATAATTTGAATCCTTCTTCTATTACTGTTAATGTATATCCTAAGGTATCTCAGACTAAGACTGTTACTGTTGATATTATTAATAAAGATAAACTTGATAGTAGACTTTCTATTCAGTCTGTTACTGTTGATAAGGAAGAGGTTATTATTAAGGGTACTGATGATGCTAAATCTATTCATAATATTGATAAGGTTGCTACTGTTAAAGCACTTGTTGATATTGGTAGTATAGTAGAGCCTAAGGCTGGTGTTAATACTATTGATAAGGTTAAGTTAGTTGCTTATGATAAGTATGGTAATGTTGTTGATGTAGAGATTGTTCCAGAGGTTGTTACTGCTACTGTTAATATCGAGTCTTATAGTGGTAGTGCTAAACTTAAGGTTATTCCTAAGAATATTGATAAGATTGCTTTTGGTAAGGCTATTAGTTCAATTACTACTTCAGTTAATTCTATTAATATATATGGTGAACAAGATATTGTTAATAAATATAGTGAAAGTTATATTCCTATTGAAGTTGATGTAGCAGGTCTTTCGGATAATAAGAGTTTTACTGTTGTTGTACCTAAACCTGATGGTATTAGAGAAGTATCTGAAAAGACTATTACTGTTAAGATTAGTTTAGGTAAAGAGGAATCTAAAGAGATTGATGATATTAAGATTGATGCTATTAATTTAGGTCCTAACTTGAAGGCTGGTGCTATTGGTGAGAACTCTTCTAAGACAACGGTTATTGTTAAGGGTACTAAAGAAGTTCTTGATTCTATTGATGGTACTACGATTAAGGCTGTTGTTGATTTATCTGGTCTTGGTGAGGGAGAACATACTGTTAATGTTACTGTTACTGGAGAAGAGGTTAGAGCAAATTATTTTGCTAAGACTACTAAGATTAAGGTTAGAATATCTAAGAGTTAGTATCTAGTTTTGACTAGTTTTGTCGAATGTAATGAAATTATTCTTACTTTGTGGTATTCTTTTGATAAAGGAGGATACGATGATGGTTGGGTATGTGTTAGTGGAGGATATATTTGATGAGATGAGTCAGAATATTAGTTATATTAAACTTAATAGTTATTTAAAAGAAAGAGAGAAATAATCTTTCTTTTCTTTTGATTTTGTTGTATAATTTATTTATATGAGGTAGGTGTTTATATATGGGAAGAAAAAAGAAATCTGAAAGTACTGAGGGTAAGTTAGAAAAGATATCTAATAATGATAGTTCTTTTAAGAGATATAATGTATCTGAGGGATTTTATTATATTCTTGGATTTGTTTTGTCTTTAGTTCTTATTTTTGCTACTGATGAACTTCTTAGTACTATTAATTATTTGTTTGTTGTTGTTTTTTCTATTATTGCTATTATTAAGATTATTAATTTTATTATTGATAGGGAGTATTTAAAGAAGAATTATTCTAATATGATTGTTGGTATTATGTGTTTATGGCTTAGTTTGTTTACTTTTAAGTATGGTCAGGCTTTGTTTTTGGAATTATTTCCTGTAATTATTTCTTTATTGTTATTTTTAATGGCTATTAGTAGTATTATTAAGTATTTTGATAAGGGTGTTAATACTAATTTGATTATTGGGGTTGTTTCTATTATTTTTGGCGTTACTCTTATCTTTGTTTCTAAGAGTATGATGTATATATTCTTTAAGATTATTGGTATATATATATTTATTATGGTTATTCTTGATTTTATTGATTATAAGAAGAGTAATAATAAAGAGGTTTAGTTATTTATTTCCTCTCAAATCTATGGTTTTGAGAGGTGTAAGGGAGCCAGGAATGTCTCCCTTACAAACTTTTTGGGTATTGTATTTATATTAATTTTGTGTTAATGCAATGATGTTATTAATAATACTGATTTGACATTATTACAAAACTATATTAGTAATTCTACAGATAGTCCTATATATGTATAACATCTTAGTAATTATAAAGAGAGTACGAGATACTTTCTTTTTACTTTGAGTGGTATAAGTTAGGAAGTTTACACTGTGAATATGATATTTTATTGTATTCCTATATAGACTATGATAGTAGGCTATATAGGACAGAAAAAGACCTTGGCTTTTTCTGGAAGGTAATATTTTTAATAAAATTATTAAAAAATATATTCAAATGTTTGTTTTTGTGGTATAATTATGACTTGTGAGAAAAAGAAGGTGTATTTTATGAAAATTAGAAATGTTGCTATTATAGCACATGTAGACCATGGTAAAACTACTTTAGTAGACCAATTACTTAAGAAATCTGGTACTTTTAGAGAAAATGAAGAAGTTGCTACTAGAGCAATGGATTCAAATGATATAGAAAGGGAAAGAGGTATTACTATACTTGCTAAGACTACTTCTATTCACTATAATGGATATAAGATTAATATTCTTGATACTCCAGGACATGCTGATTTTGGTGGTGAAGTAGAGAGAATTATGAATATGGTTGATGGTGTTTTATTACTTGTAGATGCTTATGAGGGTACTATGCCACAAACTAGATTTGTTCTTAAGAAAGCACTAGAAGCAGGAGTTAAACCTATTGTTGTTATTAATAAGGTTGATAAGCCTACTGCTAGAGTAGAGAAGGTACTTGATGAAGTTATTGATTTATTTATTGAACTAGGTGCTAGTGAAGAACAACTTGATTTTAAAGTTGCTTATGTTAGTGCTTTAAATGGTACTGCTAGTTTAAATCCTGATATTAATACGCAAAGTGAAAGTTATGATGATATCTTTAATTTAATTATTGATGAGATTCCTGAGCCTAATGCTAATCCAGATGGTAACTTACAATTTCAACCAGCACTTTTAGATTATAATGAATATGTTGGTAGAATTGGTATTGGTAAAGTTCATAGTGGTACTTTAAAAGTTAATGAGATGGTATCTTGTGTTAGATTAGATGGTAGTATTAAACAATTTAGAGTTCAAAAGTTATTCGGTTTTGATGGTCTTAAGAGAGTAGAAATTAATGAGGCTAAGGCTGGAGATATTGCTGCGGTTGCTGGTCTTATGGATATTTCTGTTGGTGAAACTGTATGTAATATTGGTAAAGAGGAGGCTCTTCCTATACTTAGAATTGATGAGCCTACTTTAAAAATGACATTTATGGTTAACAATAGTCCTTTTGTTGGCAGAGAAGGTAAGATTGTTACTGCTAGAAAAATTGGTGAGAGATTATTTAAAGAAACACAAAAGGATGTTAGTTTAAAAGTAGAAGAATCTGGTAATGAGTCTTGGGTTGTATCAGGCAGAGGGGAACTTCATTTATCTATTCTTATTGAAAATCTTAGAAGAGAAGGCTTTGAACTTCAAGTATCTAAGCCTGAGGTTATTATTAAAGAAATAGATGGTGTTAAGTGCGAACCTTATGAAGATGTTCAGATTGAAGTTAGTGATGAGGCTGTAGGTAATGTTATTGAGGCTCTTGGTTTAAGAGGAGGAAAGATGGATAATATGTCTAATGTTAATAATTTAATTAGACTTAATTATACTATTCCTTCAAGAGGTTTAATTGGTTTTAATACTAACTTTATGACTATGACTAAAGGTTATGGTATTCTTAATCATACTTTTAAAGAGTATTTACCTATTGAAGATATTAATTCTACTGAGAGAAAAGTTGGTGTACTTGTTGCTACTGAGGCTGGTAAGGCTACGGCTTATGCTTTAGGTCAATTAGAAGATAGAGGTGTTATGTTTATTGAGCCTGGTACTGAAGTTTATGAGGGTATGATTGTTGGTGAATGTAATAGAGAGAATGACCTTGCTGTTAATGTTGTTAAGGGAAAACAACTTACTAATACAAGGGCATCTGGTTCTGACCATACTGTTGTTCTTAAGAGACCTAGACCTCTTACACTAGAATATTGTTTAGATTATATTAATACTGATGAGTTAGTAGAGATTACTCCGGAGAATATTAGACTTAGAAAGTTTATTTTAAATACGGAAGCAAGAAAGAAGTTTGACGCAAAGAAATAACTTCTTTTTTTGGTATGAAAAAAATACCTAGATAGGTAGGTATTTAGTTATTTTATTCCTTTACTTTTGTATTCATCATATAATTCTTTGAATCTAGCAAAATGGATTATTTCTCTTTGTCTTAAGAATAGTAATGGCCCTATGACATCGGGGTCATTAGTTAGGTTGATTAGGTTTTCGTAAGTGGCTCTCGCTTTTTGTTCGGCAGCCATATCTTCGGATAAGTCGGCAAGTGGGTCTCCGGTTGTTGCAAAATATGATACAGTAAATGGTACGCCATTAGAGTCAGTTGGATATAGGCCATAACCATGTTCGGCATAGTGGGATTCTAATCCGGCTTCTTTTAATTCTTTTAGGGTTGCACCATTTAATAGTTGATATATCATAGCGGATATCATTTCAACATGGGCTAGTTCTTCAGTTCCAATATCAGTAAGCAAAGCTTTTCCTTTATCATCTGGCATTGTATATCTTTGGTTTAGATAGCGGAAGGCTGCTGCTAGCTCGCCATTAGCTCCACCATATTGCGTTACGAGATATTTTGCCATACGTAAATCTTTCTTTTTGATGTTAACGGGATATTCTAATGATTTTACATATTTCCACATTATTTTTGCACCTCCCAAGGCCATGGTGAATTATCCCACAACCAAGTATTTGTTTGGACAGGACTACTTAGTGTCATTGGTCCATATTTACTTTCATAGATGGTTATTAATTCTTTTTCTTTCTTTAAATAACTATTATATTTGTTTAAGGCATTGGTATCATTTGGATATAGGTCTAAGTATAGTCCTAATTCTATTATAGCAAATCTATTTTCATCTATTTGTAATATTAAATCTTCTCTTTTGCTTGAAGCCTTTAACTCTTGTGGTTTATAGTTTTTGTATTCATCATATAGACTATTGAATAGATTACCTTTTTTGAAACCTGTTTGTGAGTCTGCGATATTACTACTAGTGCCTGTATTTGACATTATGTAATTATTAGGGAACATGTTTTGATAGTTCATGTCATTCATCATGGTATTTGGGTTTGTCATAAAGTTCATATCATTATAGTTATTTAAATAGTTATAATAATCGTTAAAATTATTCATATTTTTTCCTCCTAAAATAGGTTATGTTTCTTAGGTGTTTTGTGTATGGGGGAATACCTAAGTATTTTTAAGTGTTGACAAGAATTTAATTTTAAAATATAATTTTAATAGGTTTGGTGGTAGTTATGTTTTGTAAGGAAAATACTCCTATTGGTTTAAAAAATGATAATTTTAGGGAATGTGTAATGGTTATTTCTTATCCTATTAGGAGTTATAAAGAGGAATATTTGAAGTTACTTGGGGATTTTGTTTGTGATAAGAGTTTATTATATGATACTGATAAGAAGAAGTATTTGGCTCTTATTGATAATTATTTGTTATCTTGTAATGGTAGAGTACTTTTTTTAGGTGATAGTCCTTTTTTGGAGTTTAGGCTTTCTTTCCCTTCTTATAATAGTTTGGGAACTGATGTTCTTCGTGATGTTTTACTTTTTATTAAGGATATTATTTATGATGCTCTTCCTTTTGATGATGATAGGGTTAAAGAGGTTAGTTCTATTATTAAAGGCAATATTGATAGGGGATTTAAAGATGCTTTTTGGTACTATGATTATATGAATGATAAGATTATTGATGAGGATAATTTTTTGGTTAGTAGTGTTACTTTGAATCCTAGTTTACTTGATGATGTTAATGGTGATAACTTGTTTTCTTTTTATAAGAATATTATAAAGAATCCTCCTTTTATCTTTCTAGCAGGTGATATTGAAGATGGTAGTGTTGATATTGTTAAGAATGTTTTTCTTGATGGTAAGATATGTGATATTTCTTTTGATAAAAGATATAGTCATTTTTGTAAGAGAATTAATGATAATGTTAATGTTGTAAGAGAGGTTACTTCTTTTAAAACTAGTTCTGTTTATTATAATTATAAAGTTAAGGATATGGAAGGAACTAGGGATAGGGTTTTGCTATCTGCTGTCGGAAGACTTATTTCTTCTTCTGACTCGGATGTTTTATTTAATACTTTGAGAGAAGAGAATAATTTGGTATATAGATGTAATTCTTCAGTATATGGTAATTTTGGCTGTTTAGTTATTAAGTCTTTTACGGATAAAAAGAATATTGATTTGGTATGTTCTTTATATAAGGATGTTATTGATAAAGTTAGTGATGTTAATTATATTGAGAGTAAACTTCCTTTATTTATTGAAAGGTCTTCGGTTGCTATTAAACTTAAGAAGGAGAGTATATGGAATATTTTGTTTACTTTTATTGATAAGTTTTTTGAGTTTGATATGGATGATTATTTGGATATTTTAAAGGATATTACACCAATGGAGATTAGTTCTTTTATTAAAAATAGGCTTATTCTTACGGATATTTATATTGGAGAGGGTGATATGAATGAATAAGGCAGAGTTTGTTTATTTGGATAATGGTCTTACTATTCTTATTTATTCTGATAAGAGTAAGATTAGTAATCATATTGAACTTATTACTTTTTTAGGTGGTAAATCGAGAAGTTATATTGATTATGATGGGGTTTCGAATAAGATTATACCAGGTAGTGCTCACTTTTTGGAACATTATGTTTGTGAGAGAAGTATTAATGGTAATTTGATTGATAATCTTAAGGAAATGGGTGTTATTTCTTCTAACGCGTCTACGAATAATTTTGTTACTTCTTTTTATGCTGATATGGTATGTAATTTTGAATCTTGTTTAGAGATGTTTTTTAAGTGTATTTATAATCCTGTTTTTAATGATGATAATGTTTTGGATACTAAGCATGCTGTTTTGAATGAGATTAGAGATGATGATGATAATTTTAGGAGGAAGATTAGTTATAGGATTGTTAGTAATGTTTTTTATAATAATGTTAGAACTTTAGGGGATACGGATAGTGTTAATATGATTGATGCTAATTACTTAAAGAAGTTATATGAATGTACTTATACTCCTAGTAATCAATTACTTGTACTTGCGGGTTGCTTTGATTATGATGATACTTTGAAGTATGTTAGAGAGTTTTATGATAATATTTCTTTTAAGTGTAATAGAAGACTTCTTTTGGAAAAAGAGAAGAGTAGTGTTGTTTTGAAGAGAGATGTCTTTGTTTGTGATATTATGGAAGAGATTATTATTTCTTTTAAAATTGATGTAAGTAATCTTAATAATTTTGATAAATATAGACTTGATTGGTATTTGGGGGCTTTTTCTCTTATTAATTTTTCTAAATATTCTAGTATTAGTGATTATATTAGAAGTGATTCTTCTTATACGGGTGATATTAGTTTTTCACAAGGTAATTTTGGGGATTATGTTTTATTTGAAATTGCTGTTTATACTAATAAGTATGAGGAGTTTAAGAATTTAGTTCTTTCTAATATTAATAATTTTAGGGATAATACGAGGGAAGAGTTTGAGTATTATAAGAAGCATTGTAAGACAAAGGTTTCTGTTAGGAAAGATAATATTAGTAGTTATATTATTCCTATTATTCAAAATTATACTGATTTTAATTATCCTTATGATGATACTATGGATTTTATTGATAGTTTGAATTATGATGATTATATTGAGATGATAGGGAATCTTGATTTTTCTAATTATAGTTATTTATGTGTTAAGAGGAAATAATTTTCTTCTTTTTTTCTTGACAATGGTTTTAATATGTGGTATGATTTAATTGTACTAGTGCAAGTAGTACAATCATATATTATAGAGAAAGGAGTTTTTATATGATAAAGATAGATAAGTTGTCTAAAAAATATGATAAGGATTATGTGTTAGAAAATCTTAGTTGTAATATTAAGGATAATTCTATTTATGGTTTAGTTGGAGCCAATGGCTCTGGTAAGAGTACTCTTCTTAGAACTATTATGGGTATATATGAGGCTGATGGTGGTGCTATATCTGTAGATGGAGAAGGTGTTTATGATAATGAAATTATGAAGGAGAAGATGGTTTTTATTCCTGATGATTTGTTTTTTTATCCTGGATATACTTTAATGGATACTGCTAGATACTATGAGTCTATGTATAAGGATTTTGATATGAATTATCTTAAGGAACTTGCTAAGACTCTTAATCTTAGTCTTAATAAGAAGATTAGTACTTTTTCTAAGGGTATGAAAAGACAATGTGCTCTTATTTGTGCTATATGTACTAATTGTGATTATATGCTTTTTGATGAGACTTTTGATGGACTTGACCCTGTTATTAGAAACTTAATGAAGAAGATTCTTATTAAACAAATGAATAAGAAGAGAACAACGATTATTATGACTAGTCATAATCTTAGAGAACTTGAGGATATTTGTGATAATCTTGGATTATTATATCAAGGTGGTATTTTATTTGAGAGTGATATTGATACAATTAAAACTAATATGTTTAAAGTACAGATATCTTTTGTGAATAATTTTGATAGGGAAGACTTTGAGGAGTTTAATATTTTAAGCTTTAAAAAGCAAGGTAGTGTTGCGACTCTTATTATTAAGGATACTGATGGTAAGAGTAAGAAGAAGTTAGAAAAGATGGAACCTTTAATACTTGATTATCTTCCACTTACTTTGGAAGAGGTATTTATTTATGAAATGGAGGCTTTAGGATATGAGTTTAACAAGTTTGTTTAATTTTAGTTATTTAAAAGAGAATATTAAGAAATCTAAGGCTATTATTCTTTTATGTATGTTATTACTTCCTATTCTTAATGGTATTATTCTTCTTATGCATGGTAGTACTGGTGATAATTTTGTTGCTAGTATTTATGATGTATCTGGTATTATATTATTTGGTATGTATATTATACCGTTAGTTCTTTCTATTACTTTGTTTAGTTTTATATATAAAAAAGGAGCAGTTGATTTTACTTTATCAATGCCCATTAATAAAAGACAAATATTTTTAACTAATACTATAGGTGGAATGGCTATTATACTTATTATGCAAATTATTAATTTTATTGTTATGTTATTAGTTAGTTTAATATATAGTAATATTATTGTTTCTTATAAGATGTTATTTGATATTTTACTTATGTATTCTATATCTTATATATTTGTATTTGTTTGTACTAATATTGCCGCTAGTGTATCTTCAAATAAGATTACAACAATAGTAGTTACTTTACTTATTATGTTTTTAATTCCATTTATTAGTACATTTATTAATTCTAATGCTTTTACTTATTATGGTAATAGTGATGTTAAAGTTGAATGTACGAGTGATAGTTGTAAGCCAAAAAATTATTATTGTGATACTGTTAAATGTGAAATAGATAAAAAGAATAATATTTATACTGCTAATATAAGAAAGTATGATAATGTTACTTATACTTTACCTTATGAATTTATAAAAGATAATTTATTTGGATTTGAAAGTGATAATAGAGTAAATACTTCAATTATTAAGATGATTATACTTAGTATTATATATATAATAGTTGGTACTATGTTATTTAATAATAAGAAGTTTGAGATTGTTGGTACTTCATTTAGAAGTGAGAAAGCACATATTTTAGTTAGAACTTTAACTACTATTCCTATTGTATGTCTTGCTTATGTTGTACTTAAAAATAGTAGTATATCTAGTTATGATATCTTTTCTATTGCTTTACTGCTTGTACTTATATTTACTTATTTAATTATATATGATTTGATTACAAGAAAGAAAGTTACTAATTTCTTTAAAATGGCTATTTGTTTAGCAATAGTTGGTGGTGTTACTACAGTAGTAGGAGCATTGGTGGATGTTGATAGTTATAGTATTAAGGCTAAAGATGTTAAAGAGATTTCTTTCTTAGATGATAACGGTAATGTTATTGGAAGTACTAAGAATACAGAAGTTATTAATAATAGTATATCGTTACTTTTAGATACTGAAGCTTTAGAAAATTATACTTATAGCTATACTATTAAGACTAAAGTAAAAGGTAGTACATATCGTTTTAATATTTATACTACTAAAGATAATTATAATCATATTAATAATATTCTTATTAATGATAAAGA
>ERZ780149.771-NODE-771-length-39727-cov-5.602011_pt1 | contig 39727 bp, 35 predicted proteins | sample MGYA00511367_ERZ780149 | MGnify/ENA primary metagenome ERZ780149 (study PRJEB29588, sample SAMEA2153852) | human gut metagenome | biome: human gut; feature: human-associated habitat; material: faeces | place: Denmark | collected 2008/2010 ... | reverse complement strand
CCCTACAAAAATTCAATTAGCCATTTGTTTCCCTGCACCTATAAACTAAAATTTACCCTTTTGCAGTCTGAGGACGGTAAAGCCCAGCGCCTCGACCGTAACGGTGCCGTCAGAGGCTTTGCGTCCGAACAGCGCCTCGGCTTTGTCCCACTCATTGCCTGCATAAAAGCTGTCGTTTTCGTGCCAGCGGTTTGCCGCTATCAGTATTTTTTCAGTGTCACATTCCCTTACAAACGCAAAAAGTCCCAAAGCGGTGTGCACTGGTCTGAAGCTGCCGTCCTTAAAGGCAGGCGACGACCGTCTGATCCTGCCGAGCGTTTTGTAGAACGAGACAAGGTACATGTCCTCTTTGCCCCACGGGTAAAAGCCGCGGCAGAACGGGTCGCCGTAACCGGTCATGCCTGCCTCGTCGCCGTAGTATACCGAAGGTATACCCGGCAGTGTGAACTGCAGCAGTGCCGCGATATAAAGCAGCTTTTTGCCGCGCGCAAGCTGTCCCTCGTTCAAAACGGCAGCCGACTGCCACGCCCTGCCGCGTCCCATTTCCGGCTCTCCGCCCAGCACGGTCAGTATACGCGCGGTGTCGTGTGTGCCTATGTGGTTCATAAGTACGTCCACAACCGCTTTCGGATAGTTTTCGCATATGGTCATGACCGTGTCGCACAGCTCGTCGCCGTTGCCGCCGGTGACATACCTTACAATTGCAGCGGCGAACGGATAGTTCATGACCGAATCGAGCTGCCTGCCGCGCAGATATCTGCGGCGGACGCCGTAGCTTATCTTGTCGGTCGCGTCCTCCCACACCTCGCCTATTATCAGTGCGTCGGGGTTCTCCGCCTTTATCGAGGAGCGTATTTTGTCAAGAAACCGGTCGGGCAGCTCGTCAGCCACATCAAGCCGCCAGCCGCCGGCGCCAAGCCTCAGCCAGTGCCTGAGCACGCCGTTTTCGCCCGTTATAAACTCTGAAAAATCCTTGTTATCCTCGTGGGTTTCGGGCAGGCTCGGCACGCCCCACCATGCGCTGTAGCTGTCGGGCCATTTCGTGAATTTGAACCACCCGAAATAGGGCGACGATGTGGAATTGTACGCTCCGCAGCTGTCGTACCTTTTGTAGCGGTTGAAATAAACGCTGTCGTCGCCGGTGTGCGAAAAAACGCCGTCAAGAATTATTTTTATACTAAAATTTGCGGCGGCAGCGCAAAGCTCTTTGAAATCCTCCTCGCTGCCGAGCAAGGGGTCTATTTTCATATAATCCGCCGTGTTGTAGCGGTGGTTTGAATGAGCTTCGAATATCGGGTTCAGATATATGATACTGACACCGAGTGACGCAAGGTAGGGCAGCTTTTCCTTTATTCCCGCGAGATCGCCGCCGTAGTAGTCGTTTCCGAGCGAGCAGGGACCGACATTTTGACGGTACTCCGGCACGGCGGAGCGGTCGTCCCTTATAAACCGGTCGGTCGGGACGTTGCTTTTGCTGCTGCCGGAGCAATAAAACCTGTCGGGAAATATCTGATATATAATTCCGCCTGCGGTGTCTTTCGGCACCTTAAAATCCCGTTCGTAAACGGTCAGCTGCCAGTCGTCCCCGTCGGGCGATATTATGCCCTCGCCGTTTTTAAACCGCGTTATCTGCTTGGTGCCGTAATCGGAATTGAAGAAAAACGAATACCAGTAAAGCCCTTCGTCAAACGACAGCCTGACCTCGTACCAGCGAAAATGCTCGTCGTAACGGCCGGCAGGCAGCATTGCCGCGGTTTCTGCGGCTTCGCCGTCCCTTCTGTACCGCACAAACGCTCCGGTGCAGCGCGCGTCATCATGCAGAAGCAGACGCAGCGTCACCTCTTCTTTGTCGGCGACTGCGCCGAACGGCTTTTTATACAATTCGTCTCGTGATTCGAAGGGAAGATATTTCATATTAATGCTCCGATAACAATAAAATCAAATATATAACTTATATTACTATATTTTTATTTCCGTTTCAAGAGGGTGAGCGTTATACCGCCGTTTACATCATTTTTAAAAGCGCTGGCAGAGCAGCCTCCGCTTCTTATTTCGTCATTTGCTGCCGCCGCGATGATGCTGGTCAACGGCTGGACCGATGCTCCGGTGGCTATCGCACCGGCGGTAAATTCGGGCGCCGTAGGGTTTAAAAAGGCGGTCATGATGGCGGCTGTGTGCAACTTTGCAGGTGCCGCGGCAATGATGGCGGCAGGGAACAAGGTTGCTGTCAGCATATACGAAATATCCGGTCTGTCGCCGGGCGGCAGAGGCTCCGGGCGAGCCTTTGCCGCTGCTATGGCGGCGGTGGTCATATGGTCGCTTTTTGCCCTTTATTTCGGGCTGCCCACAAGCGAGGGTCACGCGCTGATGGCGGCGCTTGCCGGCGCTGCGGCAAGGATAGGCAGTCCGGACGCCTTTGACGGTGCTTTGTGGGCAACGGTAGCCTGCGGTGTGTTTCTCTCGACCGTCCCGACGGCTCTTGCTTCGGCAGCCGTCGCAGGCGGTATTGAAAGGCTTATCGCCAAAAAACGAGTTTCCGGCTTCCGGCTTAAAAAGTTACAGGTGACCGGCGCGGCGCTGACCTGCTTTGCCCACGGGGCGCAGGACGGTCAGAAATTTGCCGGAGTATTCACGGTGGCGGCAGCCCTTTGTATGCGAGCGCCCGAAAAGACCGTAACCGTGCCGCTCTGGACGGCGATTTTGTCTGCACTGCTTATTTCGTCAGGCATGCTGCTCGGCGGCAAAAAAATAGTAAAATCAATGGGTGCATATACGCCGGCGGAGCCTGCTGCCTGTATCGCCGCCGACATCACGGCATCGTCGGTGCTGATATTGCTGTCAGCTGCCGGAATACCGGTCAGCACGACACACGCCAAGGTGTCCTCGCTTATGGGAGCCGACCTTTCAAAACGCCGTGGGAGCGGCAGATGTCTGTCCCTTTATTTTAGGACCGCCGCCGTGTGGCTGCTCACCTTTCCGGCGTGCGCCGCGCTGGGCTTTTTGCTTGCCGGCAAAATAGGGTTTGAGCTATAGTACAAAGTCCGTGCCTGCGGCGTCAGCCAAAAAACCGCAAACGGCGGCTCGCACCCTCACGATGCGAGCCGCCGCTGCAGGCTGATCTTAGTCAGCCTGAATGTTTTAGTTGTCCTGCTTACTTTGACCACTTTACCGGCTCTGCGTGCCAGATTTTCTTTGCATAGTCGTAAATGGAACGGTCGGCTGAGAAGATGCCGGCGTTGGCAATGTTCACAAGCGACATGCGGTTCCACTTTGCACGGTCGGCATAAAGTGCGGACGCCTTGTTCTGCGCGTCGCAGTAATCCTCAAAATCGGCAAACGACATGTAATAGTCGGTGTTTTTTAGTGAACGCACAAGATCGGGGAACTGCACTCCGCCTATTCCTGCCGCAATAAAATCGACCGCGCGGCGCAGCTTCGGATTGTTGTCATAGTACCTGTGCGGATCGTACTGACCGCGTAGAGACAGCACCTCGGGCGTTTTCATGCCGAATATGATTATATTGTCGTCGCCCACCGCCTCGTGTATCTCGACGTTTGCGCCGTCCTCTGTGCCAAGCGTTATGGCACCGTTGAGCATCAGTTTCATGTTGCCGGTGCCGCTGGCCTCGGTCGAGGCAAGCGAAATCTGCTCCGAAATATCGGCTGACGGAATCATAAGCTCGGCAAGCGATACGCGGTAGTCCTCAACAAACAGTATCTTTATTTTACCCTTTACCGCCGGATCGCTGTCGATAACCTTGCCCAAAGCCTGTATCATCTGAATGATCTGCTTGGCGAGGTAGTAGCCCGGCGCCGCCTTGGCGCCGAAAATATAGGTCTTGGGCGTAAATTCGGCGTTGGGATTGTCCTTTAAATAGAGGTAATCAGATATTATGTGCAGCGCGTTGAGGTGCTGCCGCTTGTACTCATGCAGGCGCTTTACCTGCATGTCAAACAGCGAATCGGGATCAAGCGACACGCCGTACTGCTCCTTCACATAGTTGCCGAAGGTGACCTTGTTGTCACGCTTGATCTTTTCGAGCGATTCCAGCACCGATTTGTCGTCGGCATATTTAATAAATTCCTTGAGCTTTTCGTTGTGCAGTATAAAATCGGTGCCGATGTGCTCGGAAATAAGGGCGGTAAGCTCAGGATTGGACTGGCAGAGCCAGCGACGGAATGCAATACCATTGGTGACGTTGGTGAATTTTTCGGGTGTCACCCTGTAGTAATCGTTGAAAAGGGTGTCCTTCAATATTTCGCTGTGCAGCTTTGACACGCCGTTTACACTGTGGCAGGACGCAACGCAGAGGTTAGCCATCTTGACCACGCCGCCCTCGATTATAGCGGTTCTTGCGACATATCCGCTGTCGTGGGTCTTTTCCCACATGCTTGCCCTGAAGCGGTTGTCTATTTCGGTCACTATCTGGAATATACGCGGCAGAAGGTTTTTGAACATGTCGATCTGCCAACACTCAAGCGCCTCGCGCATGACGGTGTGGTTGGTGTATGCCGTTGTGCGGACCACGATGTCCCAGGCGGTCTCCCACGAATAACCGCATTCGTCGAGCAGGTAACGCATAAGCTCCGGTATGACAAGCGCCGGATGGGTGTCGTTTATGTGTATCGCCGCCTTTTCGGGCAGGTTGTCAAGCGTTCCGTACTTGCGGAGATGACGCTGCAAAATATCCTGTACGGACGCCGAAACAAGGAAATACTGCTGACGCAGGCGGAGCGATTTCCCCTCCGGGTGATTGTCCTCCGGGTACAAAACCTTGCTGATGACCTCAGCCATTGCCTGCCTTTCGAGCGCGCGCACATAGTCGCCCTGATTGAAGGCTGCCATATCTATAGCCGGGGTCTCCGAGCTCCAGAGGCGCAGCACGTTGACGCTTTTTCCGTCCGCTCCTGCCACCATGAGGTCATACGGCATGGCGCGTACCGACGTGAAATCTTTAAGCTGGACATTGTGATGCTGACCGTCCCACGATTCCTCAACTCTGCCGCCGAAGTTTACATCGACCGCCGAAGCCTCACGCTTTACAAGCCAAACGCTGCCGCCAGGGAGCCAGAAATCGGGCATTTCGGTCTGCCAGCCGTCAACGAATTTCTGACGGAAGATACCGAATTCATACTTTATGCAGTAGCCCATGGCCGGATATCCGCCGGTGGTAAGACCGTCAAGGAAGCAGGCGGCAAGCCTGCCCAGTCCGCCGTTGCCGAGTCCTGCGTCAGGCTCAAGCTCGTAAAGATTCTCAAGCTTTACGCCGTATTCGGAAAGTGCCTTGCCGAACACCTTGTCTGCGCCGAGGTTGTAAAGATTGTTTTTAAGCGAACGTCCCATGAGGAATTCCATCGAGAGGTAGTACACCATCTTGCTTTCCTCTTTTGACACCTCGTCCTTGAATGCGGCGCGGCGCTTTGTCATTATATCGAGTACGGCGAGCACGGTGGCTTTGTAAAAAAGCTCATCCGACGCCTGATCGGGCGAGACGCCGAAGTTGTGCTTCAGCTTTTCGCCGATAAGCTCGTGAATTTCTTTGACTGTGTACATAAAAGCACTCCTTTCAAAACATGGAAATCAAAAGTTTACGAAAAATACATTGATATTTACATCACTATACTTTATTATAATAATACAAAGGCGATAATATTGCAATAGGCTTCTATTAAAAATTATTGCCTCAAATTTATGCAGATTTTATAATCTTTTTGCACTTTGTTTCGGTATTGGGCTTTAAATATAGCAAAGTGCACAAATTAATGCCAATTTGATGCGGTAACGAAAGAAATATGATCCTTGCGAGGTGTTTTTATGGAAAACAATAACAGCAACCAGCCGGAGAACCGCGGTCCGTACAACGGGCAGGGCGGCGCCGACAGCGGCAGCAAACAGTCCGCTATGCAGCCCCAAAATCCATATACAAATCCGTATTATAACGGATTTGACGGGGGACTTTACGGCGGATATCAAAACAACGGTAATCAAAACAATGCCCCTTATAACGCCGGTCAGTACGGCACCGGCGGATATTATGATCCGAATAATCAGTACGGTGCCCAGAGCGGTGCGCCGGGCGGCGCTTATCAGCAGCCGGACGGCAGCGGACAGAAATATGTCTTTATAAACGGACAGATGTATGTCAACGGTAATTACAGCGACGAAAAAAAGAGCAGGCTGAAAAAAGCATACCGCAGGCTCGGCAACAGCATCGGGCTGCCGCTTTGCCTGTTCTTTCTGGGCGTTCTTATTCTCGGCTATTTTGTCGGTCAGATATTAGAGGCAATATCGACCATCACCGGACATAACACGAAGGTGCTTCTTAACGATCCCGATTTTACATATATTTTAAACGCGGTTTTGTCAACAATACTTTTCACCGTGCCGTTTCTTGTGACCCCGGCTATGACCGGATATAAGTGGAGCGACACCGTGCCGCTTAAAAAAGCGCCGCTCGGGAAATCGACTGCGGTGGTCATGCTCGGTCTCGGTGTGTGTGCGCTCAGCAACATAGCGTCCTCGGCATTCGGTGTGATATTCAAAAATATTACCGGAGATGATGTCGTTTCAAACGATATCGGTCAGGGTGAAGGTGTTGTTTCATTTATTATAACGCTGCTTTGTGTAGGCATTCTGCCGGCGCTGGTTGAGGAATTTGCCTTCAGAGGCGTCATCCTCGGGACGATGAGGAAGTACATGAGCGACGGTGCCTCGATATTTTTGTCGGCAATGCTTTTCGCACTGCTCCACGGAAATCTGGTGCAGATACCGTTTGCCTTCGGCGTTGGTCTTGTTCTCGGATATGCCGCCGTTTACACCGGCTCGATGATACCCGGCGTGGTGATTCACGGCATAAACAATGTCATGTCTGTTGTGCTGTCTTATGCTCTGGCAGGAGCGTCGCTCACGGTAAACGGTATTATATCAATGCTTTATCTTGTAGTGCTGCTGCTTATAGGCGCATGCGGACTGATCATGCTTTTGAAGATTGACCGCGACGCGCTGCGTCTGTCTAAGGAACGGACCGAGGACTCGGAAATGAAGGTCAAATACTTCTGCTCGTCCGCATGGATTATAGTGTTTTATGTGATCTGCGCTTTGGAGGTGTTTATCACCCAGAGATTTGCCGGGATGTCGTCATGACAAAATATATGGAGCAGGCGATCCTTCTGGCGCAGAGAGCCGGTGCCGCAGGTGAGGTGCCGGTCGGCGCGGTGATAGTAAAGGACGGCAAGGTAATAGCTGTGGGGGAAAACCGGCGCGAAAGGACGAAAAACGCTCTGGGACATGCCGAGATAGAGGCAATAGACAAAGCGTGCAGGGCGCTCGGCACATGGCGGCTTGACGGCTGCGAGCTTTACGTCACCCTTGAACCGTGCCCGATGTGCGCCGGAGCCATAGTAAATTCAAGAATAAGCAAGGTTGTGTTCGGCGCGTTCGATCCGGCAGCCGGAGCCGTTGATTCGGTGACCGACACGGTCTCCCTGTTCCGACCCGGCACCGAGGTGTGGGCAGGCATTGAAGAAGACCGCTGCAAAGCGCTGCTGACCGGCTTTTTCAAAAACATACGCGAATAAAGGGAGAAAAACATGCCGCTTGCAGACAAACCGATGTATATAAGAGAGCCGGATCCGCTGCAGTGCGGACAGGCAGTGCTGGCGATGCTGACCGGCAAAACGGTTGACGAAATGATAGCCGCCGCCGGCACGGAACGCGAGACGACACTTGCCGATATGTTTTCGGTGCTCGAAAAAGAGGGGATAACGGTCGTCCGGCAGAGGATACCGGTAAACGACAGGTCAGAGCTGCCCGACGTCTGTATTCTGAGCCTCGAAACGCCGCGCTGCTGGCACTGGTCGCTTTATTTTGAAGGAAGATTTTACGATCCTGAGCACGGAGAGTCGGACGACTTCCCCGTGGCGAACAGGAAATATTACTGGGAGATCAAACGAGCAGGTGATGACAGATGATAATAATGTCGGTCGATGTGGGAACGGCAAGGACCGGAGTCGCACTGAGCGACAAAGATGAGGGCTTCGCTTTTCCCAAAGGCGTTATAACAGAATATAACCGCGAACGGCTGATAGAAAGGCTGGCACAAAAAGCAAAGGAGCTCGGCGCCGAAATGATAGTTGTGGGACTGCCCCGTAACATGGACGGCAGCGAGGGCTTCAAGGCAAAGGAATGTACCGAGGCGGCAGAGGCGCTGAAAAAAGCCACAGGACTGCCGGTTGAGCTGTGGGACGAGCGCTGCACAACGGTCAGCGCCCACACGGCGCTGAATTTTACCGATACGAGGGGCAAAAAGCGCAAGCAGGTGGTCGATGCGGTGGCTGCCACGATTATTCTGGAGGATTTTTTAAGGTTCCGCAACAGATAAAAGAAAAAAGCACTTGTCAGCCGTATGGCTTTGTGCTAAAATATTCTGGTGAGTATTTTTTGCCGTATCCTTTGTGCGGCGGAACGGAGTAAAATATATGTCAGGTCATTCAAAATGGAGTACCATTAAAAGAAAAAAGGAAAAAACCGATCAGGCAAGAGCCAAGATCTTTACGAGAATAGGTCGTGAGCTTGCCATGGTCGTCCGCGCAGGCGGTCCCGACCCCAACGTAAACGGAAAGCTGCGCGATGTTATCGCCAAGGCTAAGGCAAACAACGTGCCCAACGACAATATCGACCGCATAATCAAAAAAGCAGCCGGTGAGCAGGGCAGCGCGGAATATGAGCAGCTGATATACGAGGGCTACGGTCCGGCAGGCGTCGCCGTTATTGTTGAAACGCTTACCGATAACCGCAACCGTACCGCAGGCGATATGCGCCATTTCTTTGACAAGTGCGGCGGAAACCTCGGACAGTCCGGCTCGGTCATGTTTATGTTTGAGCATAAGGGGCTTATCGTCATAGACGGCGAGGGTCTTGATGAGGACAAGGTCATGGAGGACGCGCTCGAAGCCGGCGCAGACGACCTTAATTTCGACGGCGAGGTGTTTGAGATATCCACCGACGCAAATTCGGTCGGCTCGGTAAGTGAGGAGCTGTCGAAAAAAGGCTACGGCTTTATTTCGGCGGAGCCTGTCTATGTTCCGGCGACGCTTACCGCCATTGACGATCCCGAACAGGCGGCAAAGATGGAAAAGCTGCTGGAAATGCTTGACGAGAATGACGACGTGCAGAACGTCTGGCACAACTGGGACGCCCCTGCCGACGAAAATTAAGCTTAGCCGGGTAAGAGTTTCGCAACTTTTATTTTCCTCTTGCTTTTTCACATTAAATGTGTTAGCATAAAAGTGTACAGTGAAACTGAATAAGATCTACGGAGGTGTGTAAAATGGCATATAAGATTTCTGACGCCTGCATCCAGTGCGGTGCATGTGCTGCTGCTTGCCCCTGCGAGGCTATAAGCGAGGGTGAGACCCAGTACGTTATCGACGCAGACAAGTGCGTTGATTGCGGAACATGTGCAGCCGGCTGCCCTGTTGAGGCTATAGCTGAGGCTTAAGTTTTAAAGTAACATAAAATACCGGTTCGTGTAATCACGAGCCGGTATTTTTTTGCGTGTTGTAACGGTAAATTTTAGTTTAGCGGTGTAAAAGACGGAAATCCAATTGGTACGTCGTAGGGAACGAGCCCCAGGTGTCGTTCCTTAAAAAGTCCATTGAGCCCGCGCAAAACGACTCTCGTCAGCCTAAACGAATCCCGGCGCGACAAAGACGCACCGGGATTCTCCTATCTGCCAAACTGATTTTTTGCGTCCTGGGCAAGCTTTTTCAGCTTTTTGTTGCTCGACTGCATCATGGCATCATATGCCGTGTTGCTTTTGCCCCATATAGTGGAGTCAAGATCCTCCTTGTGCCCGGCAAGGAACGGGCAGGTCGTAAGGATGCTCAGCCGGTTACCTTCCAGATAGCGGTCGATCGTGTTTTTATAGACATCACGGTCAAACGGATCCCATGCACTCATAAGGGCAAGCGTTTTTTCCGAATACATATTGAACACCGTGCTCACTATGCGGTTGAGGTACACATAGGTCTCGCCGTCCTGCTCCTTCAAAGACAGCACCTTTACGTTTCCTATGTCCGCCATTATGCCGGAAAACGCATCCCAGTCGCTGTTTTCGGCGGTGTAGCGGAGTATCTTTTTGAACCTTTCGTCAAAATCCGGCGGGAAAAAGGTGTCGTCCTCACAGATGAGCAGCTTTTTATATCCGCAATCAAGCGCCCGTTTGGCAAGGAATTTATAACTCAGTCCGCAGCCCACCCAGCCGATGTTATGCTTCAGTCCCGGCATGACGGCAAAGCCGTATTTGTTGTCGTCGTCGAAAGCCTTGCGACGCTCGACCGTTTCGGGCAGACTGAGGCAGAGCCTGTCGGTATCCACCGTCACAAAATCGCCCGACTCATTGTAAAAATCGTCAAAGCTCAGTCGGTCGTTTGCGAGCAGGAAGCGGTTGAAATAGAACTTCATCTGGTTCGCGCGGCTTTTTAAAAGCTCGTTGTTCTGTTCCACCCTTTTTACTCGCTCATCCTCATGCGACAGCCAGTATGATATACGTTCCTCAAGCGCCGCAACATCGCCCTCCGGCACAAAGTCTACTATTCCTTCGAGCCTTGCTTCGGCATCGGCGTCGCAGCTTCGCTCCGAAACGATAAGGCTGGTGCCTACCGACAGCGTTTCGTGCAGCCTGGTCGTTTCAAGCATGGCGTTTTCGTAGTAGTGTATGTTGAGCACGATCCGCGCCTTGCTCATTTCTCTGTAGAGCGGTTCGCCGAACAGGTTGCTTTCGACCTTTACATTGAATTTTTTCGAAAGCCGGTCAAGTATCATCCTGCGGCGCTCAATGTGCGACGCCCCGTAAAACAGCACGTCGTACTCTTTTTCTGTGCCCGGATCGGGGCTATAGACCGGCACGGGCGACACATCGACCGGCAGGTAGTACAGCTTGTTCTTTATTTCGGGATCCTTTGAAAAATATTCAAGATTGACGAGCGAATAGTCAAACACCGCATATGCGTTGCGCAGTATTTTGAAATACTGCTCGGTCATCCATCTCGGATCGATGGTCTGCTCCATCTGGAACGCTATATAAAGCGGCGGAAACTTTGTAAATATCTGAGGGCATATAATAATGTAGGGTATATCCTCGTAATGCTCCGGCTGCTCGTAAAGAATATTACATTCTATGCCGTGTGAGACAAGCATCTCTTTAAGTATCACGGCGATATATTCGGTGTGTCCGACGGTTAAGATATCAATGCGCTTACAGTCCCTGAGCTTTGCCAGCCCCTGCTCCTTTGTAAGGTATTCGGTGCCGTCTATCATGCGCTCGGCTCTTTTTGCCTTTATTTTTTTCATCGGAATAAGTATCGGCAAAAGCAATGTGCGGATGACCTTGACCCTGCGGCTTCCGGGCGGCAGCAGCCGTTCCCTTAAGCGGTAATATTTCTTGACAAACGAATATCCGCGTGAGCCGGTGACCTCTTTGAGCTTTGCTTTTGTCTCGCGCAGCAGAGCCGTTGTCTCCTGCAGTCTCGCTTTATACTGATCATTGAGCTCTGACAGCTCGCTTATCCGTTTTTCATATTGCTCAGGGGTCAATACGTCGGTATCTTCCCTTTTAAAATTGTCGTTCATAAAGGCGGTCTCCTTTTTGTTTATCATACCAATTTTACTTTATAGGACCTCTAAAGTCAATAGCCGTTAAAGCGCGGCGCTTTGTCGGGATTGACTTTTTTTAATTAGTGTATTATAATGAAAAGGCTGCATTGACGGTCTGCCGCTTGCCGGCTGCCGGGAATTCATTGTGCAATGCCTTATGGAGGTGTCCTGCTTGGAAAACCGATCAGGTATGAAAGGCTTCTTTTATAACTTCAAAAAATATCTGCCGTTGCTGCGCAATCTTGCCGGCAAGGACTTTAAAATAAAATACCGCCGTTCGGTGCTCGGTGTTGCGTGGAGTATTCTTAATCCGCTGCTCACCATGCTGGTGTTGACGGCAGTTTTCAGCATGATCTTCAAGGTCAGGGATTATCCCGACATAGGGGATTTTGCCGTTTATTATATCGTCGGCGCTTCTATATGGAACTTCTTTGCGGAGGCTACGAGCAGCTCCCTTACCTCGATACTCGGCTCGGCAGGTCTGATAAAAAAGGTGTATATTCCGAAATACATCTTTCCGCTTGAGAAAAGCCTTTTTTCGCTTATAAACTTTGTGCTTTCACTTATTGCGGTCGCCATAGTCATGGCGTTCCGGATGAGCCACATAAATCCGGGCTGGACCATCGTACTGTTCCCGATACCGGTGTTTTACTGCCTGCTTTTCGTTATCGGCATGAGCCTTATTCTGTCGGCTGTCAGCGTTTATTTTCAGGATGTCATCCACCTTTACGGTGTGGTGCTGACGCTTTGGATGTATCTGACGCCGCTGATCTATCCGGCGTCGCTGCTCGACAGCTATAATAAGGATTCCGCGCTCCAGACCGTTGCGGTCGCGATAGTGCGGTACAATCCCATGACAAAGTATATACAGTATTTCCGCGATGTTGTGATATATAATACATTGCCGTCGCTTACCGACAATCTCATGTGCCTCGGATACGGTCTCTTGTTCCTTGTGATAGGAATTTTCACCTTTAATAAACTGCAAAAAAAATTCATCCTGCACATATAATCAGCAGGTTACGGAGGAATACCGATGCCCGACAATTATGCGGTTGAACTTAAAAATATAGAAATGCATTTCAACATGTGCAAGGAACGGCTTCAGAGCCTTAAGGAATATTTTTTGAAGCTTGTAAAGCGCCAGCTCATGTTCGAGGACTTTGTTGCACTCAATAATGTCAGTCTGAACATTGAAAAAGGCGACGTTTTCGGTATCGTCGGTCTGAACGGCTCGGGCAAATCGACCCTGCTCAAGATCATTTCCGGAATACTTACCCCGACAAAGGGCACGGTCGTGACACGGGGCGTTATAGCGCCGCTGATTGAGCTTGGCGCCGGCTTTGATTTTGAACTGACGGCAAGGGAAAATATTTATCTTAACGGCTCGGTGCTCGGCTTTTCGAAGGCATATATGGACGAGCATTTTGACGAGATAGTCGAGTTTTCCGAAATGCAGGAATTTCTCGACGCGCCCATGAAAAACTATTCATCCGGTATGGTGGCGCGTATAGGCTTTGCAATTGCCACAATGACGGTACCGGATATACTTATAGTTGACGAGATACTTGCCGTGGGCGACTTCAAGTTTCAGGAAAAGTGCGAGCGCCGCATAAACGAAATGCTCACCAACGACAAGACCACGGTCATAGTGGTCAGCCATTCGCTCGATCAGATCGAAAGACTGTGCAAGCACTGCGCGTGGCTTGAGCGCGGCAATCTCAAAATGGTGGGCGACACCGAGGCCGTATGTAACGCCTATAAATCGGCGTACTAAAGAGCGGCGCGGCTGCTTCGGCAGGCGCGTGGGGCTGTGGGTAATAGCGCCGGGCTGCATAAATAAATGCGGCAAACAAAACCGTACAGCGTTCTTTCTCCCGTTAGTCTATCATAAAAAGCAGTATTTTGCAGCAGAGGCTTCGCCCCTGCTGCATTTTTATATACAAAAATGCAATAAATTCAGTTTATCTACCTTTACGCAGACAAACTAAAATTTACCGGCGTGCAAACATGCAAAGCGGCAGAGCGGAGTCTATGTCACATGTTCGTTAATGCCGAATTTGTTGCAAAGCCTAAGGTGAGTTCTGCTACCCTCCTTAGGCTTAGGCTGACGAGAGCCTTATTCTGCAATTCACCTGCGGCTGCGGCGGAAACCGGCGGTAAATCGGTACACGATCCTTCTGACCGATGTCAGTATCGACGACAGCATGTTTATAATAGTGATCCCCACAAGGCTCAACCTCTTATGTGCAGCAGGTGGGCTATTGACGGTATGCTTTCGCCCTGCATACAGGCGGTCGGCGACATAAGTGCTCCGGTGGCGCAGAAAAGAATGTTTTTAAGCTCACCGTTTCCGAGTTTTTTCAGCAGATATGAGCAAAGAACCGATGCCGAACATCCGCAGCCGGAGCCGCCCGAATGAACGTCCTGCCGCTTGCGGTCAAATATCATCATTCCACAGTCGTTGTGGTTCGAAAGCTCTATGCCGTCCTTTTGCAGCAGCCCATGCAGCAGATCCGAACCTGTAAAGCCGAGGTCGCCTGTTATTATCAGATCATAGTCAGTGGGTGCTGTGCCTGTATCCTGCAAAAACCTTTCGATCGTGTCGGCAGCGGCAGGCGCCATTGCGGCACCCATGTTGTTCATGTCGGTTATATCCATGTCAATTATCCTGCCCACAGTCAGAGCCTCCACAGTCGGACCTTTCAGACTGCGCCCCAGCTGTACCGCGCCGGCGCCGGTGACCGTCCATTGCGATGTCGGCGGTCTTTGACCGCCGTATTCAAGCGGAAATCTGAACTGCCTTTCAGAACTGCAGAAGTGCGACGAGGTGACGGCTATCGCCTTGCCTGCCGCACCGCTGTCAACTGCAAGCGATGCATTTATGAGGCTCAGCGCCATGGTCGAGCACGCGCCGTAAAGCCCCACAAACGGTATGCCAAACTTGCGCAGTCCGTATGCGCTGCCGATGCACTGATTCAGAAGATCTCCGGCAAATATCAGATCGATATCGTCGGCAGCCGTGCCGGATTTCGAAAGTGCCGTTTCCACAGCCGTTTTCTGCAGACGGCTTTCCGCCTTTTCAAAGGACTTTTCGCCCAGCATCTCGTCGTCGAATGCTCTGTCAAACCACGCGCCGAGAGGTCCCGACTTTTCCTTTGGTCCCACCGCCGACGCGTACGATTCGATATAAACCGTGCCGGACGGCAAAATAGTGTGATTGCCTTTTCGTTCAGCCATTATCCGACCCCCTCATAAAATTCCACCGACCGCCCAGAGAATCAGCCCGTATATAGCCGAGGCGGTTATTCCGTAGACCAGCACGGGCCCGGCTATTGTAAACATTTTTGCACCGAGCCCCAGTATCTGACCCTCTGTCTTGTACTCTATCGCAGGGGACACGATTGAATTTGCAAATCCCGTTATCGGTACAAGGGTTCCGGCACCGGCAAATTTCGCTATGTTGTCGAAAACGCCGAGGCCGGTGAGTACGGCTGCAATAAAAATCAGCGTTACCGATACGAGCGACTTTGAGGTTTCAAGGGTAAGCTCAGTGGCTTTAAAGGCGGTCAGAAGAAGCTGCCCCAGCACGCATATGCCGCCGCCGACAAAAAACGCGGCAGCCATGTCCTTGACTATCGGTGACGGCGATGAAGCGTCCGAAACCATTTTGGAGTATTGTTCGTTTGATATATTCATAAATTTCTCCTCCTGCATGTAGTTTTTGCAGCATCAGGGAAATTTATGCTCAAGTTCTCATATCGCCAGCCAAAGTTTTGTAAGTGTAACAGAATTGATACCAAACTGTAATAGCATTGATACGACTTTTCACAATATACTGTGTATAATGTAATTAAAGAGAAATAGATGTGGTGGCGATGAAAATGAAAAAAACAAGATTTTTGTGTGTATTATCTGTTGTTTCGACAGTATGTTTATGCGCTGCGCTCATTTTCCCGACCGCCATTTTAGGCGCTGCCGAAAGCGAAAGCTATGTCACCTCGCCCATCGCGGCGGACGGATATAGGACCGGTACCGAGATAACCGGTGGGGAAGCCGATGCTGCCGATACCGACGCATATCGGGAAGAGACGTTTAGCGACCGGGAATTGAGCGAGCTGTTCACTGCGATGCTCAACGCGAATTTCTGCTATAATGAGGCTTTGTCCGACGAAAGGGCGCTTGCCGGGGCGACCGCGGCGGTGCTTCGTGATTATGCAACCGATTTTGCCGGATACGGACTTTGCGTCAGCTACGACATGGTGTCATGCCTTGCGAAAGACCTGTACGGCGTAACGTTGCCGGAGCAATCTTCGGGGCTTTGGGATGCACCGGACGGATACGTTCCCGTGCCGACAGACGGTATGGGTACGCAGTTCCACAGACAGGTGTCGATGAGTTCCGATACGGGGAGCGGAAATTATGTAACCGTGACCTGCATGACAACCTATTACGGCGGAGACGATGAAGAAACATGTCTTGTACGGACGGTTTTCAAACCAGACCGGTCATCGCAGTTCGGATTCGTGATAATATCCTCCGAAACGCTTTGATGATAAATCAAAACGATCTTGTATGTTACCGGACGGCAGGGATTTATTCCCTGCCGTTTTTAATTTACAGGTAAGCATTATAAATTTTAGTTTATCTGCGTAATGAAATATTGACAGACTGAACCGAACGACCAATGTGTCGTTCCCTACAAAAATTCAATTAGCCATTTGTTTCCCTGCACCTATAAACTAAAATTTACATTCAAACGTGCGGTGATTTGCAGGGTGCCGGCTGTTCACATTTTGATTGACAAACCTCTGCGGTGAGGTTATTATATAATATGGTATTTTATACTTGAAAAAATTTGATTGGAGTTATTAAAATGGAAGACCCTGGGCCGTATAATAATACTATAGGAGCAATTATTGTTATTTTACTTGCCGTTTTTACCTTCGTGCTGACACTTGCGGCGTCGGCTGCGGAAAACGCGAATGAAAAAAAGCTGCGCGAGAAGGCGGACGACGGAGATAAAAATGCTGAAAAGCTGGCGCTTTTGCTGCAAAAACCGGAAAAGCTGTCAAGGACCGTTTCGGTCTGCACATGGTTTGCCGGACTGTTTTCTTACATCATCATTATTTCAATGTGCTATTCACCGCTTTATAAAAGCTTTTGCGGCATGGATCTGCCGACTTCTGCGGCATCGGCTTTGGCGGCAGCCGTAATCACACTTGTCTTTGCCATTCTGTTCGTGTCGGTCTGTATTCTTTTTCCGCACATGGCAGGCAGGCAGCACAGCGACGGTATAGCGGTCGGCATATCGGGATATCTGCGGTTTGTAAGCCTTGTGTTTATGCCGCTTGTCGCCTTTGTTACGGGAATAGCCCGTCTGCTTTCAATGATGCTGGGCGGCGATCCGCATTATGACGCGGCGCCGGTCACCGAGGATGAGATACTTTCCATGGTGGACGAGGGCGAGGAAAAGGGCGTCCTTGAGGAAAGCCAGAAGGAAATGATAAACAACATTTTCGAGTTCGGCGATCTGACCGCCGGTGACGTTATGACCCACCGTACATATCTTGAGGCGGTGGAAACTACCGATTCTCTGACCGACGTGGCGAAAAAAGCGACCGACGAGGGGTATTCGAGGATACCCGTGTACGAGGACACGCTTGACAACATAAAGGGTATTATATATGTGAAGGATCTGCTGAAATATGTGGGCAACGACATGCCGGACGACATGACCGCAGAAAGCGTCATGCGCGAGGCTATGTTTATACCGGAGTCCAAAAAATGCAGTGATCTGTTTACCGAAATGACCGAAAAACACCTGCAGATGGTGGTGGTCGCCGACGAATACGGCGGCGTTGCCGGCGTCGTCACAATGGAGGACCTTATTGAGTCGATAGTCGGAAATATTGAGGACGAGTTTGACGACGAGCCGGAGGAATTCGAGCAGATAAGCGAAAATGTTTTCAACATCGACGGTGCGACCGATATTCACGAGGTCGGGGAGCTGCTCGATATAGAATTCCCCGAGGGCGAATATGACACCATAGCAGGCTACATTATATCGGTGCTCGGCAGGATACCCGATGCCGGGGAGCACCCGTCGGTCGAATACGAGGGCTATGAATTCACCGTTGCCGAGACCGACGAGCGCAGGATAGTCCGCCTTGTAGCCGAAAGACTGCCCGAGCCCGAGGACGACGACCGCAAGGAACGGGATAAGGATAAGGACAAGGACAAAGATAAAGATAAAGACAAAGAAAAGGATAAGGATAAGCAGGATGCAAGGTAACATCACCGGCACCTATGACACTCCGCTTGCGGCGGCGGTAAAAAGGGCCGCCATGAAGCCGTACGGCGTGACAGGCGCCGTGCTGCTGCTTTCGTCGTCGGTGTTTCTGATAAAATTCAGCCTTTTGTCGGCTGCTGCTCTTATGGCCGCGGCGGCAATTCAGTTGATCGTGTTTTGCTGTGCGCTTGTCACGGCAAAAAAGAAACTTACCTTCGGCAGAGGGCTTAAAACGGCTGCTTTGTGCGCTGTAACGATCGGAGTCCTGTCGGTCGCGGTCGGCGTCTTGCCTGTGACCGGCGTTTTACCGCAGTACGGCGATAAAATAGTTGACGCCTTTGCCGTCGGCAGGTCTTATGCGGCGCTTAGCTGCTGGTTTGCCGGAATATATACGGCGGCATCGGCTCTCGGTGCCGTCGGTATAGCAAATGTATTGAAAAGCAACCGAAGAAAAACGTCGGTCTGTGTTTTGGGCGCGCTGCTGCTCTGTGTGTTGGCTTGTATCTGCGCCTTTGGCGCTGCGGCGGTTATGCTGTATGAAAAATTGCCGGCTGCGGTGTCTGAATACCTGCCCGGCATGCCGGTGAACCTCAACGACAGGATATCGCTTAGTGCGGCGCTTGTACTTTTGGCTTCAGGCTCCGCCTTCTCGGCGAGGAATGTCTCGCTTCCGGCATATTTTACACTTTCTAAAGTAAAATAAAAACATAATCACAAAAATCACCCGGGGGATATTAAATTTCCCGGGACAGCCCCATTTATAAGGACGGCGATAGCTTTGGGTTTATTTAATAAATCAAAATACGACGGAATAATAGTCGGACTCGGGAATCCGGGCGATAAATACGAAAAAACAAGGCACAATGTCGGCTTCCGTACTGTTGACATATTGGCAAAGGAGTGTGCGGCGGCGCCCTTTAAAAACAAGTTTCATTCGCTGGTTGCCGATGCCGGAATAAACGGCAAGAAATTGCTGCTTTGCAAGCCGCTGACCTATATGAATGAGTCGGGACTTGCCGTCAGCGAGATACTGAACTTCTATAAATGCGATATATCGACCCTTGTCGTCATCAGTGACGATGTGTCAATGGACGCAGGGAAACTTAGGATCAGGGCAAACGGCTCGCACGGCGGACACAACGGTCTGCGCGACATTATCGAGCTTTGCGGCACCGATCAGTTCTGCCGCATAAAGGTCGGGGTCGGCTGCAAGCCGGGACCGGACTACGACCTTGCGGCGTGGGTGCTCGGCAAACCGGATCCGGAAAACGAAAAGAAAATATCCGCGGCGGAAAACGACGCGGCAAAGGCGGCGGTGGCGGTCATCTGCGAAGGTACTGCGGCTGCCATGAACAAATTCAACCGATAACGGAGCATATCATGCAGTTTAAATATGGATTTATACCGAAAAAGCTTGCCGGAACAAAGGGCTTTTCGGAGCTGGAGCAGGCGGCGAAAAGCGGCACATTTCCGATAGCGGTCAGCGGCGCGGCGCATATCCACCGCGTTGTAATGTCGGCGGTTTTAATGTCTGAGCTCGGCAGAAAGGCGCTTGTCGTGACCGCCGGAGAGTCGGAGTCCGAGCGCGTCTTGGAAGATCTTTCGGCGCTTGGCGTAAATGCTTTAAGGCTGCCGGCAAGGGACTATTCCTTCCGCGGCGGCATTACCGTTTCACACGAATATGAGCATGCGAGAATAGGAACGCTGGCAAGGATGCTTGCCGGCGATTTTGACCTGTGTGTAGCGTCGGCGGACGCGGCGGCATCAATAACCGTGCCGCCCGAAGTGCTTAAAAGGCGCTGCTTTACCGTCAGATGCGATGAGTCTGTTTCCGAAGAAACTCTTGTGTCCCGGTTGATCGCAGGCGGATATAAAAGGTGCGATCAGGTCGAGGGAGCAGGTCAGTTCTCGGTGCGCGGCGGTATACTCGACATCTTTACGCCCAACCTGCCCGAACCCTGCCGGATAGATTTTTTCGGCGACGATATCGATTCGATATCACTTTTCGACCCTGACACACAGCGCCGGACCGAGCCGCAGGACGCGGTGGATATTTTCCCCGTCTGCGAAGTGTCGCCCGATTCGTCGGAGCAGCTGTCAGAGGCGTTGAAAGCCCTTTCAAAGCGCAGGATGCAGCCGGCGCAGAAAGGACGTATTCTTGCCGACATAGCGCGCATTGAAAGCGGAGAAAGCATATGCTGCGACGCATACCTCAATATAGTTTATGACCGTCCTGCCACCGTTTTTGATTATCTGCCGCAGGATGCTTTTACCTTTGTGTTCGACTCGTCGGCTGTGTCCGACCGCATAAAAAGTGTTATAGAGCTTCATTTAGAGGAAATAAAGACGCTGCTTGGCGACGGCGAGCTGCCGCCCGATTTCAGATCGGTCTACCTTGACAAACCGCGGTTTTCAGCCGAGCTTACGGCTCACAACACCGTTTATTTTGACAGCTTCCCGAAAACCTCGTACGACCCGGCGCCAAAGGCGCTGTTCGGCAGCGAGATGCGCCAGAGCGGCGGCTTTTCAGGCTCGGTCGACGCATTGGCTGAGGATATAGCTTCGGCAGGGCGCGAGCTTACGGTCGTGCTTGCGGGCGGCGAGCGCGCGGCATCAAACCTTTGCGAGGAGCTTTGCGACCGCAATGTCACCGCCGCATTTGTGCCCGACCCCGGCAGCGTAGGCGACAAAGGCGTTTTTGTAACGGTCGGCGCCCTGACCGACGGGTTTGAGATACCGTTAGCGTCACTTTCGGTCGTCGTTCACGGCAGAGCAGTGCCGCAGAAAAGGAAGAGACACTTCAAAAAAGGCGCGGCGGTAGGCTCGGTAGAAGAGCTGCAGCGTGGCGACTATGTCGTGCACGCCACCCACGGCATAGGCATATATGCCGGAGTAAACCAGCTGACCACACACGGTATGACCCGTGACTATATAAAAATAACCTACGCCGGAAACGACACCCTTTATGTTCCGGTTACGTCGCTTGACATGGTGTCAAAATACATCGGCAATGCCGAGGATCAGACCGTTAAGCTGAACCGCCTCGGTTCACCCGAGTGGAGCCGCACGCGCAGCCGCGTGAAAAAAGCGGTAAAGGACATGGCAAAGCAACTGACCGCACTTTACGCCAAGCGTATGCAGACCGAAGGCTACGCCTTCAGCCGTGACGGAGATCTGCAGTCGGATTTCGAAAGCAGATTTGAATTTGACGAGACCGACGACCAGCTGCGCTGCGCCGGTGAAATCAAACGGGACATGGAGCGCAGCGTGCCAATGGATCGCCTGCTTTGCGGCGACGTCGGCTTCGGCAAGACCGAGGTCGCCTTCCGCGCCGCCTTCAAATGCATTGCCGACGGCAAGCAGTGTGCGATACTGGTGCCCACGACCATACTTGCCTGGCAGCATTACAATACGGCGCTTGAACGTTTCTCGGGAATGGCGGTGAGCGTTGAGATGCTGTCACGTTTCCGCACCAAAGGTCAGCAGGAAAAAATCAAAAAGGAGCTGAGAGCAGGAAACATAGACCTGCTTATCGGCACACACAGCATTATTTCAAAGGATGTCCATTTCAAGGATCTGGGGCTTATAATAGTCGATGAGGAGCAGCGGTTCGGCGTGGCGCAGAAGGAGCGCCTGAAGGAGCTTTACCCCACGGTCGATGCCCTCACCCTTTCGGCGACCCCGATACCGCGCACCCTCAACATGGCTCTTTCGGGACTGCGCGACATGTCGTCGATAGAGGAAGCGCCGCTCGACCGCAGACCGGTGCAGACCTTTGTCTGCGAGCAGTCCAACGGGATAGTGGATGAGGCGATAAGCCGCGAGCTGCGCCGCGGAGGACAGGTTTATTATCTGCACAACCGTACCGAGACCATAGAGTCATGCGCCGCAAGGCTGAAAGACCGCCATCCGGACGCAAGGATCGGCGTGGCGCACGGAAAAATGAGCGAAGATGAGCTGTCGGGAGTCTGGCAGCAGCTCATTGAGCGCGAGATAGATATTTTAGTCTGCACCACCATAATCGAGACCGGCGTTGACGTTCCGAACGCAAACACACTTATAATCGAGGACTCCGACCGTCTGGGACTTGCCCAGCTGCACCAGATAAGGGGCAGGGTCGGCAGATCGCACCGTACGGCGTATGCATATCTGCTTTTCACGCCGGGCAAGGTTTTGTCCGAAATATCGCAGAAGCGGCTTGACGCGATACGCAGATTCACCGAATTCGGCTCCGGCTTCCGCATAGCCATGCGCGACCTTGAGATAAGGGGTGCCGGCAGTATTTTGGGCGGCGAGCAGCACGGTCACATGGAGGCGGTAGGATACGATATGTATTTAAAGCTGCTTTCGGATGCCATTGCCGAGGAAAAAGGCGAAACGCCGAAGGACGCAAAGGAGTGTCTTGTGGATATCAGAATGAGCGCGCACATACCGGAAAAGTACATTCCGGCTCTGCCGCAAAGGCTTGCAGCCTACCGCAGGATAGCCGCCGTCCGCAATGCCGACGATGTGCTTGACGTTACCGACGAGCTGCTTGACCGTTTCGGTGACCTGCCGAAGAGCGTAACGGATCTTATAGACATTTCGCTTTGCAAGTCAAAGGCACAGCGCCTCGGAATTACCGAAATAAGCGAGAAAAACGGCAGCATACTGCTTTATGTGGAGGGTTTGAGTGAGCCGGTTTCAAGGCTCATAACATCGGAAATGAAGCGAGATGTTCTGTTCAGCGCCGGCGCAAAGCCTTATGCGGCGATCAAAATGCCGGGCGGCAAACCCGACCTGAATATTCTGAAAAAAGCCCTCTCAATAATGGAAGCCGAGAATTGAAAAGGGAAGCAAGTCTTATGAAAAAAGTAATCCTTGTGGGAGATTCTATTTGCGCGTGGTATTAGGGGTATGTTGCCGAGCAATCGCAGGGCAAATGTGAAGTGATCTGTTCAAACGAGCAAAACGGCAGATTTGCTGCGTTTACATTGCATAGGTTGGCGAGTAAGTATATTATGTTTGTGCTTCGGTAAGTGTTCGGAACCGCTCGCTTTTTCTATTCATGTATTGATAAATTTTAGTTTATAGGTGAATAGCGTTCTTATAATTAATTGACAGACGTAGGGAACGAGCCCCAAGTGTCGTTCCGTGCGGTCTCAATTGACTTTTTAAGGAACGACACTGGGGGCTCGTTCCCTACAAGTGCACAATTAGATTTTTGGCTTTTTACACCGCTAAACTAAAATTTAATCATCCCCCAAAAAAAAACAAGCGGCAGGACATCCTGCCGCTTGTGCCTTTACCGCTTGTTTGCCTGTCGCTTATTGGTTACCGCTTATTCTGCCTTCACGGCATCGGTGCGGTATATGAACTTGACATTGCCGTCCATTTCATCGGAAATGCCGGAGAATGATTTATAATCCTTCGACACCTCGACCGTTGCCTTGAAGCGTGTCACAAGTCCTGCAACATCGCCGTCAACAGCCTCGACCAGCTTGTCAACACCCTTGCTGCTGAACTCCTTGAGTCCGCTGCTCAGCTGCATTGCTCCGTTTTTAAGCTCGGTCACTCCGGTGATGAGCGCAGGCGTGCCGTCCTTCATAGTGATTATGCCGTTATAAAGCTCATTTACACCGGCATCAAGCTTTCCGGCTCCGGCTGCCAGTTCGCCGGCTCCGGCGTCAAGCTGTTTGGCTCCTGCCTCTGCCTTGGATGCACCTGCGGTGTAGTCGGCAATTCCTTTGTAGAATTCGTTGTATTCGTCAAGTTGTCCTTTAAGACCGGATATAGAAGCCTTTGCCCCCTTTATCTGCTCGACGCCTGCTGCAGCAGTCATCACAGCATTGTATTTTTCGACCGGCACAACGCCTGCCGCATAGCCTGCCTTCACCGTTTCAACGGTGGTGCTGAACTGCTCGTCTGTCGTGACGCCGAGCTGCGCGTAGATCCCAGCCTTTTTGGCATCAAGTGTTCCGAGCACGGCAGTAAGCGTGGCTGAATAATTTTCTATCGTAAGATCGTTTTCTATAAGTTCAGCCTCTTTGAGCTGTGCGCTCGCGGCTGAAAGCAGGGTGTTGAACACCTTTTTGGCGCCCTCGTTCAACGCGTCGTTGTTTGATGTCAGCTCACCGAGTCCGCTGACCAGCTCGGCTGTGCCTGCCCTGAGCGTCTCTGTGCCGGTTACAAGACCTGCGGTGCCGTTTTTCAGCTGCTCAGCGCCTGCCGCCAGCTTATCTATCCCGGCAACAAGTGTATTTGACTTTTCGAGCAGCGTGCAAAGACCGTCATACAGCCTGGACGAGCCGTCGGTTAGCTGTCTTACCGCGTCGGCAAGCTGATCTACCGAGTCGGTCAGTGCGTCCAGCGAATCAATTTTATCGGTGTCGATACCGTTGAATATTTCATTTGTAGCTATAGTTACGGTGTTCTGCAATTCAAAGTTCTTTACATCGGCTTTTATCTCAACATAGTCAGGTATGACCTCGGCATTTTCGCCTTTGAGCGCAAGGTTTTCAGCCATTCCCGGCAGCGCTATGCCCACCACTGCGGTGCGGTCGCCGTCGTTGATGTATTTGCCGTTCGACACCTCAACGTTCGTGAAATTGTCGTTGTCAAGCAAAATTCCGGTAAGCATCGCGAACGGTACATATATCTTTTCTTCCTTGCCGTCTATGCTGACCGTTTCGTACTGCCTGTTTTCATAGTCAAAACGAATGGTCACCTTGCCTGATTTTCCGGCTATGTCGGCGGCGGATATCGCCTTGCCGTCAAGAGTGTAGCTTACCGACAGCTTGACGGGGATATCCTTGTCGATGTTGCCTCTGTAGTAGATGTCGTTTCCGGCGGCATCCCAGACGCGGAGGTTATCTCCGTTCATGGTGTAGCTTTCGTCGCCCTTTACGTTGGTAACGTCGCCAAGCTCTGACTTGTCGGTCAGACTGCTGCTGCCGAGCGCGTTTTTGATCCAGTCGCTGACTATTATCTTCTTGACGCTGCCGTCCGCGCCGGCGATGACATAAACGGTCTCGTCCTTAGCCGGCTTTTTGTCCTCTTTTTCGGTCGCGTTATCGGCGGCTACCGGCGCCGTTACATTGCTTTCGGTACCGTTTTTGCCGAGCGAATATGCGGCTGCGGTCACACCGCCTGCCGCGATCAACGCACAAAGCGCTATCGACAGATGCTTTATAAATGATCTTTTCATATCAATCATACCTTCCCTTCACGCATTTACGGTTTCTTTTTGTTCGGTGCTTTGACCGCCGTTTGTTCTGCCGCCCTTAGAGCAGTGCTTCATGCCAAGCGTCGTCGCACATATCAGCCTGTCGCACAGCATGAGCAGCGCCGGCAGGAAGAATACAACGCAGAACATACTTACTATTGCGCCCCTTGCCATCAGCATGCACATTGAGCTGATGATATCGATGTCGGAATATACCGCAACTCCGAAGGTCGCTGCGAAAAGTCCGAGTCCGCTGACAATTATCGACGGTATCGATGTCGAAAGCGCCGTCCTGACCGCTTCGGTCCTGCCGCGTCCCGATGTGCGCTCAGCCTTGTAACGTGTGGTCATGAGTATAGCATAGTCGACCGTAGCGCCAAGCTGTATCGTGCTTATGCATATAGGCGCTATAAAGGGGAGCGACTGACCAAGATAGTGCGGCAGACCTAAGTTTATAAATATCGCAAGCTCTATTACCGCTATCAGTATGAACGGCAGCGAAATACTCTTTTCTACCGCCATTATGATAAGGAATATCGCTATGATAGACACGGCATTTACGACCTTGAAGTCGCGGTCGGTAGTTTCGATCATGTCCTTCATGCAGGGCGCCTCGCCTATCAGCATGCCGCTGGGATCGTATTTTTTAATTATGCTGTTGAGTGAATTTATCTGTCCGTTTACATTGTCGCTTGCGACCTTGTATTCGGAGTTTATGAGCATGAGCTCCCATTTGTCGCTTTTAATTATGCTCTTTATGCTGTCGGGGAGTATCTCCTCAGGCACACGGCTGCCTATAACCGACTCAAGTCCGAGCACATATTTAACGCCGTCGACCTGCTCCATTTCCTTTATCATTTTGCGGACCGACTTGTTTTCAAGATCCGCGCTGACCAGCACCATGTGGGTCGAGGCAACGTCAAACTCGTCGGAAAGCTTTGAATTGGCTATTACATATTCCATATCCGACGGCAGGCATTCGCCCATGTCGTAGTAGACCTCTTTGTTGGTCTTGCTGTAGCCGTAATACGCAGGCGCTACAAGCAGCGCAAACACTATAAGGAATGCCGGGAACACCTTTGTTGTGCCGCGTGCAAGACGGGTCATGTTGGGTATTATCGACCTATGCTTTGTCTTTTGCAGCGGCTTGTCAAGAATAAGTATCATTGCCGGCAGCACGGTCACGCAGCCGAGCACGCCGAACAGCACGCCCTTCGCCATAACGATGCCGAGGTCACGGCCCAGTGTAAAGGTCATGAAGCAAAGCGCTATGAATCCGGCTATTGTCGTTATCGAGCTTCCGACCACCGATGTAAGTGTCTCGCCGATAGCGGCAGCCATCGCGTCCTCTTTTGAAGGATACCTTTCACGCTGCTCGTTGTAGCTGTGCCAGAGGAATATCGAATAGTCCATCGTAACGGCAAGCTGCAGCACTGCGGACAGCGCCTTTGTTATATACGATATCTCGCCGAAGAAGTAGTTGGTACCTAAGTTTATCAGTATCATCATACCGATCGACGCCAAGAATACGAAAGGCACGAGCCAGCCGTCAAGCAGAATGACCATCGCGGCACATGCAAGCAGAACGGCTATGCCGACATATATCGGCTCCTCCTTTTCGCAAAGGTCCTTAAGGTCGGTGACAAGCGCCGACATGCCGGTCACAAAGCACTGCTTTCCGGCAATGGAGCGTATCTCGCGTATCGCATCCATAGTGACGTCGGCTGAGGTCGCGGTGTCAAAGAACACCGCCGCCATTGTGGCGTTTCCGGCGTTAAAGGCGTCATACACCTCATCCGGCAAAATCTCCTTAGGCACCGAGATGTCTGCAAGAGACGAATACCACAGCACGGTGTCAACGTGATCGACCTGCTTTATCTTATCGCAGACCGCCTCTACGTCCTTGTCGGGCATATCCTCAAATATCACAAATGAAAACGCACCCTTGCCGAACTCATTCATAAGCTCGTTCTGACCTATTACCGTGTCCATGCTGTCGGGCAGGTAGGTCAGCATATCGTAGTTTATCCTCGTGCTTACCATGCCGAAGACCGACGGTATAAGCAGCAGCAGCGCGAGAACGAAGATCGGTATTCTGTATTTTACAACCGCTTTTCCGAACTTCATCAGCTATCAGTCCTTTCCGTTACTCTCATCAAAATCAATTTCTATCACATCGGGTCTCTGGTTTTTTACTATCTTCACAGCCGTTATGACGGTGCTGATGTTGAGCAGTCCCTCAGACAGCAGCGAGATCCCTAAAAACACGGCTAAGATCTTTGCGCTTTCGCTCGGACGGGAAATAAGTATCGCACCTAAAATTCCGGTTATCAGAGCAACACTAAGTATCAGCCACCATTTCCTTATGCCGAACCGGCGCGAGTCAACGGCTATCTGTATTTTGAACAGCGCGTCGGCAAGCACCGAAACGCCGAGGCCGAAGCAAAAGAAGCTCATGAGCGAGCCCGGTCTTACGATCATCAGAATACCGAGCACCGAAAGCAGCAGACCGAACGCAAGGTCGTACTGAAATGCAAGCCTGTAAAGATCCTTTGAAAAATATCCGACCAGCTTTACAATGCCGAAGAGCAGCATTATCGTGCCGCATACTAAGCCGAGTATTGTGTTTGACATATCAGGCATTACTATCAGCAGAATACCGAAAGCGCACATGACAGCCGACATCACTATATAGCCTATCTTAGCGGTCCTCATCATAGTCACTGAACGCATATTTTGCACCTCCGTTTCTTTTCTACACCGACAGTATACTGTCAAAGCACGGCTTTTTAAACGGGCAAAAGCCCTCCCATGACCGAAATCAGGTCACAGAAAGGCTTTTGTCTGAAATTTGTGCAAACGGACGGATTTGCACAAATATGTATTCACTTGTCCCGGGGCGGAGACTCTATGCTCCTTTTTATCATTTCCTCAAGCGAGCCGCGGCGAAGCTCACATATGCGATAAAAATCCTTTACAAGGTCATCCTTCATTCCGCTGCCTATCCATTCGGTTATCATACCGAACGACTCGCACCTGTACGCCGTAACAATGACCCGACGGTCATCCTCGTCTATTGTCCTGCCCGACAGCAGCGTGTCAAAATACGCGTTTATAACGTGATCGCATATACTGTTGAGATAATATTCGTAAACGTCCCTGTTCACGGAATTGTAAATATGCATAACCGCGCGCTTGTTTTTGAGCGCAAATTCAATGGCGGCTGAAAAGCACTGCTCCATGGACTCAATGGTCGGATACTTCGCGATGAGCGCTGCGGCTTCATCGGTTATTATCTCCCTTATAAGTGCCGGAACATCCTGATAATGATAATAAAATGAATTGCGGTTGATACCGCAGTCCTCAACTATATCCTTAACGCTTATCTTGCCGAGCGGACGCTCGTCAAGCAGCTTTAGAAACGACTGCTTTATTGCTGCTTTTGTAAAATTAGGCAAGGTACACCTCCGAAGAAAACATACATTGTTAAATTTTATCGTTTTTCATTGTACCATAAAGCTTTCAAAAAAGCAAGTGCCATGACCGGCGAAAACCTTAATGGCGACCCCGGACTTAAAAACGGTACTGCCGTGCACCTGCGGCTTATTCCTTTTGTTCTTCCGTTTCGCCTTCAAGCACATAGTACTTTGTAGTAATTTGTATGCGGTCTGCTGCCCCCTTTGTGCACATGCTTTACCGATATCATTTCGTCCTCGGCAACGCCGAAGCCTTTCCTCAGCAGGTGTACCGTTACAATAACATTTTTTGTGATCTCATAGATAATAATAGCCAGCGTAGGACATACATATAATATCATACAAATATCCAGCAGTGGGGGAAAGCCTTCTTCAGTGAACTGCTCAAGAATGTGTATTAAATAAGGAATCAATATCGCTATAGGAGCCACCGCGATCAAAATAATAGATCTCCAAAAAAACCGGCGTATCGCTTTTTTGCAGTCGTCAGATATTCTTTGCTCGGTCAGAATTTCTTTGCCCATGCCGCACCCCAAAAATTTTTCATATATAATTATACGATAAAATTTACCAAAAAGCAACCACATCATGAATATGCGTCAGATGCCTCAAACGGCACAAATCATGCTCTGTTGCCCCGCGGAATACAACCTCATCCTCGTTTCCTTGACTTGTAAATCTTATTTTAGCGGTGTGAGTGAACAATGAATTTATTGACGCATTGTAGGGCAATGGCTTGCTCCTGCCGTCATTTTTGACCGCTAAATTTTAGTTTTGCAACCGAAATACTGTCGGTCACGACAATGTTTCCGCTTAAAACCCTCAGTACCTTTTCGTCCTCCTGCATTGCCTGGCAGTTCACGTCCCATATGATAAGCCCGTTGCTTTTATCATCAAAATATATCGCTCCGTCAAAAAAGTGTCACGCACCTGGCGGCGGTGCTTTAAGTCGTAATCACGCCGGAAAACGTCCCGGTACCGCACTGTTGACAAAGGGCGTACAGCCGATGTATAATTTTCTTGAAACCTTTGATTTGGGGCGTGACAGTATGAAATACGAGAACCTGAGATTTCCGGGCGGACTGCAGAAGGCAGTGACCTTCAGTTATGACGACGGATGCCGCCATGACGTCCGTCTTTCAGAGACGGTCAGCAGCTACGGTATAAAATGCACCTTCAATATTTCAAGCGCGTTTATAAAGGAAACCGAGGGTGAGTGGTATCTTTCCGAAAAGCAGATAAGAGAAAACATTCTTGACAAAGGGCATGAGATTGCCGTTCACGGGCATCGTCACCGCGCTCCGGGAGTTCAGCGCCCGATAGAGGGTATAAAGGATGTTCTTGAGTGCCGGCTTGAGCTTGAAAAGCGGTTCGGCGTCATAGTACGCGGCATGGCTTACCCCGACACCGGCATAACCGTGATATCAGGCGGACAGTCATACGACGAAATAAGGCGTTATCTTACCGATCTTGACATTGTATATGCAAGGTCATTAGGCGGCGACAACGACAAATTCCTGCTGCCCGGCGACTGGCTGAACTGGATACCCACCGCGCATCACGCCAACCCGGATTTGTTCAGATATATTGATAAGTTCAACGCCGTTGATGAAAGCGGATATGACTCAAAGCAGTCTCCGGCGCTGTTTTATCTGTGGGGTCACAGTTTTGAGTTTGACCGCAGCGGCAACTGGGAGCTGCTTGATAAAATATGCAAAAAGCTGTCCGGCAGATCCGACGTGTGGTATGCGACAAACATGGAAATATATGATTATGTGACCGCTTACCGCAGTCTTGTCCACAGTGCCGACGGCAGTGTTGTTTATAACCCAACCTTAAAGGACATATGGTTCAAAATCGACAAGGGCGAGACCCGTCATATTGCCCCCGGCGAGACCTTGAAGCTGTAACAAAAAATTATACGCGGCACCGATCGGATCGGGGCCGCGTACCGCATTACGGCTGACTGCGACACAAAGCAGACAACGCCTGAGCCCGGTTTTCGGCGGCAGAGCCGTGACCCTGCCGTTTTTATTTTTCACAGAGATGGATTTTCGGTTTTTACACCGCTAAGCTAAAATTCGCCAAAATAATGACATATAAAGGCGGTGGGGACTCATTCTTACCGGATGCTTGCCGCAGCGATTTTCCTTTATGTGCAAACAAAAAACGGGCATAATACTCTGCCCGTTTTTTCTGTTTCGTTTTAATTTGCACGGTGTTCAGCCCGCATTTGCCGGTATCCGGTCTTTATATGTCGCCTTTAATGCTATCGGTGTGACAAAGCTGGTCACAACTATCAGTATCAATATAAACGGCATTATTTCCGAGCCGATTATACCGCTGTCAACGCCCTTTTGCGCGCATACCAGCGCCACCTCGGCACGCGCCATCATGCCGAGACCTATACGGAACGAATCAATTCCGCTGTAGCCGCAGATCTTAGCCAGTGAACCGCAGCCGACTATCTTGCCCACTATTCCGGCAAGTATGAACATTGCCCCGAAAAGCAGCGCATCGCCGGTAAATCCCGAAAAATTGGCATTAATTCCTATGTTCGCGAAAAACACCGGCGTAAATATCATGTAGCTTATAATGTCGCTGCGGCGGTCGATATAATCCGACTCGCGGTTGCCCGACAGCACAAGTCCTGCGGCAAAGGCACCGGTTATGTCGGCAACGCCGAACCATCGCTCGCTTGCATACGAAAAGAAAAAGCAAAGAGCAAGACTGAATACCGGCAGCATTCTGTGATGCGGATATTTCCGTTCTATTACATCAAACAGCTTTTTGCAGCCAAAGCCGACAACTATGACGAATATGAAGAAAAGCACTGTCTTTAAAAGCACGATCCACGGATTGACGACTTCTGCACCGGCGGTGCCCTTCATTGCAACAGCGAACGACAATACCACTACACCTATGATATCATCAAGTATGGCGGCGGCAACTATGGTGCTGCCCAGCTTTGTGCTTAGCTGTCCGAGTTCCTTTAAGGTTGCGACCGTTACGCTGACCGACGTCGCGGTAAGTATGACGCCGTAAAAAAGGTTGGTAAGCAGGTTTTCCTTTGCAAAGCCGCCATTGAAAAGGCAGGCAGTCAGAAAGCCCAGTCCCATCGGCACAACAACGCCGGCAGTGGTTATTATGACGGCAGGAATGCCGACCGACTTTATCTGCTTGACATCGGTCTCAAGTCCAGCCGAAAACATTATCAGTATAACGCCGATTTTCGCTATGAAGCCGAGTCCCTCAACCGCCGTACCGTTGAGCACCGTTTCTCCCGGTATAAGGCGGATAAGTCCGACCGCAACGCCGGCAAGCAGCATGCCGACGACCCTTGGCAGGCTGAACCTTTCGCAGATCTTTACGAGCACCTTTGAAAGCCACAGTATGATTGCAAGGGGCAGTAAGACGTCATAATACTCCATATTTGTAACGATCCTTTCCTTAAGGTTGATAAAACAAGCAATTCCGCACTGTATTTGCGGCATCGCATTAGATTTTACCACCGCAAGGTACCATAGTCAATAGCATAATTCGACAAAAATGAGTATCAAAAGAAGGCACAGGCTGACGAGATCCGCCGCAAATCGGAACCTACAACTTTTCGATGTCGGCTATCAGGCGGTCGACCTCATCCTCACCGGTCGCCCAACTTGTACAGAACCTGACCACCGTGCCGGAACCGGTTCTTTCCTGCTCCTCAAAAAAATAATTTTTGGAGAGCGCTTCTCTTTGCCTGTCGGACAGTATCACGAACTGCTGATTTGTAAAGCTTTCAACCCAGAAGGGTATACCCTTTGCTTTAAAGGCATCCTTAATCTTCAAAGCCAGCATATCGGCACGCCGCGCCGCCTCAAAATACTCACCGTTTTTAAGTACAGCGGCAAACTGCAGTCCCAAAAGCCAGCCCTTTGCAAGCACTGCGCCGTTTTGCTTCATATACGCTTTAAAGCGCCGTTTCAACGGCTCTGCCGTTATGACCAACGCTTCACCGAACAATGTTCCGCACTTCGTTCCGCCGAGATAGAATACATCGGCAAGCTGCGCTATATCGCTAAGCGTCACGTCGTTTTGCGGCGACATAAGTCCATAGCTGAGCCGTGCACCGTCTATGAATAAATACATATTGTATTTTCTGCACACTTCGCTTATAGCCGAAAGCTCATCCTTGGAATAAAGCGTTCCTTTTTCGGTCGGGAACGACAAATAGACCATTTTCGGCTCGGTCAGGTACTCCGGCTCACCGCCTTCGTAATATTTCCCTGCAGCTTCGTTTATCTGCCGGGCAGTGATTTTGCCGTCCTTGTTTGGCAGCTCCAGTATTTTATGCCCGGTGTTTTCCACAGACGCCGCCTCATGGCAGTTGATGTGCCCCGTATCGGCAGCAATGACGCTCTGTACCGGGGACAGTGCCGCCGAGATAACAATAAAGTTTGTCTGGGTTGCCCCCGGCAGGAAGTGCACCGACGCATCGTCCCTTGTCAGGTTTTTTATCATTTTCGAAGCAGCGGAGCACCATTCATCCTCGCCGTAACCGGCAAAGCTGTCGGCGGCGGTGTTTCTCAGAGCGTCGAGCACCGACGGCATGGCGCCGCGGTTGTAGTCGTTGTTGAACCGTATCAAAGCATCCACTTCCCATTATGTTTTAATTTCATTATACCACAAATGTTTTTCCGATACAATCGGTTTTCCGCTCTTTTACCTGAAGGATTGAACCGGCTTGACAACAGATGTAAAACCATACAAATAATCCCGACGCCGCTGCGGCAAAACATCCCGTACAAATCAAATTATAAATTTTAGTTTATAGGTGTACAAAAAACAAATGGCTAATTGAATTTTTGTAGGGAACGACACATTGGTCGTTCGGTTCAGTCTGTCAACATTTCATTACGCAGATAAACTAAAATTTACAACGCGCGGCAACAAAAGCGGCAGGAGTGTGGCCCCTGCCTTACGATATGCAAATCGGTTTTTATGTTTATTATCGAGCAGCCTTGAATTTTAAAATTTCAACTCTAAATTTCAAATATCGTGCCTGCAAAAATTCAATTTTTCATTTTTTGTACACCGATAAAATAAATATTATCGGTTGTTTTTTAGCATAACGTGCTGCTTTGTTTTTTGATGTTTTGTGTCTGCTTTTAAAACCCGGACAGAGACAATGCCTCCGCCCGGGTTTTGGTATCTGTAATCGCATACCGCGGCTCAGCTCAGAAGCTGCTGGATGTCTTCCATTATGTCGGACACCGCCCTTGCCGCTTTTGTGGTCTTTTTTCTGAACTTTTTGCTTTTCATGCAAACGCATTTAACCGCCGCCGCAGTCGCCATTCCTGCCGCAAGACCTATGCCCATTCCGCGCATAAAGCACATTGTGTTTTTCATTCTTTCCCCTCCTTTTCTCTTTATATATTTTTAGCCGCGGCACCTTAAATATTCCGCGCAGCGATTTTATTATTACTTTGGCATAGGCTGACGTGGAAAATCGCCGCTTTTTACATCAAAAATTACATCTTTGAGGCGTTATCTATTGAAATCGGACAAGTTAAATGTTAAAATGAGTATCGAAAAGCACTTAGGAGAGAGGATGTTTCAATATGAGCCACATCGGAACGAAATGCGTCCAGGAGGGCTACTCGCCCAAAAGCGGCGAGGCGCGCGTTTTGCCTATATATCAAAGCACGACATTCAAATACGAGGACGCCAGGACAATGGGCGATCTGTTTGATTTCAACGCTTCGGGTCACTTTTATACGAGGCTGAGCAACCCGACGGTAGAAGCCGTTGAGAAGAAGATATGCGCCCTTGAGGGCGGCGTTGGCGCTATGCTGACCTCGTCGGGACAGGCGGCAACCACCGCTGCGATACTCACGATATGTAAGGCAGGCGACCACGTCGTGTCGTCAAGTTCGATCTACGGCGGCACCTTCAACCTGCTCGGCACAACGCTCGCAAAGCTCGGCATTACCACTACATTCATTTCTCCCGATTCGTCGGATATTGAGATCGAGAGCGCGATAAGACCCGAAACCCGGTTGATATTCGGAGAAAGCGTAGCCAATCCGGCGCTGACCGTGCTTGACATAGAGCGTTTTGCAAAGGTGGCACACAAAAATCATCTTCCGCTTTTTGTTGACAATACTTTCCCGTCGCCGGTCAACTGCCGACCCATTGAGTGGGGCGCCGATGTCGTCCTTCATTCAACCTCGAAATACCTTGACGGTCACGCAATGTCACTGGGCGGCTGCATTGTGGATTCGGGAAATTTCGACTGGACAAAATCGCCGAGGCATACCGATATGTGCGCGCCGGACGAGTCGTATCACGGGCTTGTTTATACCGAAAAGTTCGGAAAAGCCGCCTTTATAGCCAAGGCAAGGGCGCAGATGATGCGCGATATCGGCATGGCGATGTCGCCTATGAATGCGTTTTTGCTGAATGTCGGCATTGAAACGCTGCACCTGAGGATGCCTGTGCACTGCTCAAACGCTCTGGCTGTAGCGGAATTCCTGCTTTCAAACCCGAAGGTTGCGTGGGTGGAATACCCGGGGCTCAAAAACAACCGCTACCATGCGCTTGCAGGAAAATACATGCCAAACGGCACCTGCGGCGTTATATCGTTCGGAATAAAGGGCGGCAGAGGGGCGGCTGAGAAGTTCATGGAAAGCGTGCGCCTGGCAGCACCGGTCATTCATGTTGCCGATGTCAGAACCTGCGTGCTGCACCCTGCATCGACCACGCACCGCCAGTTGTCTGACAAGCAGCTGGAGGAATGCGGAGTAACTCCCGACCTTATAAGAATGTCGGTCGGAATAGAATATGTCGGAGATATTATTGCCGACCTTGAAGCAGCTCTTGAAAAATGTTGACCCTTGCCGCATACAAAAACCTGTATGTGGCAAAACTTTATATATGGAGGTTTTACTGATGTGTACTGCAATAAGTTATAATACCGATGAATTTTATTTCGGAAGAAATCTTGATTACGAATTTTCATACGGAGAATCTGTGGTCGTGACGCCGCGAAGATTTCCGTTTAACGGTCTTAAAGATCATTACGCCATGATAGGTATGGCGCATATGTGTGACGGTTTCCCTCTTTATTACGACGGCTTCAACGAAAAAGGGCTTTGCATCGCAGGGCTGAACTTCACCGAAAGTGCCGTTTTCGGCAGCGTCAGGGAGGGCTCTGTAAACGTCGCCCAGTACGAACTGATACCGCAGATACTCGGCAGGTGCGCCGATATAAACGAGGTGCGAAAGCTTGCAAAAAATCTCAATATAACAGGCGAGCGGTTCAAGGCAGATATGCCTGCGGCAAGGCTGCACTGGATGATAGCCGACAAAAGCGGCGCGGTCGTGCTGGAGCAGACAGTTGACGGGCTGCATTTATACGACGATCCGGCAGGTGTGCTGACCAACGAGCCGACGTTCCCGGCGCAGCTGGCAGGGCTTAGTGATTATATGTCACTGTCGCCGTATCCGCCAAAAAACAGATTTTCCGACGCTTTGCCGCTTAGCGCCTACAGTCGCGGAATGGGCGCCTTGGGGCTGCCGGGCGACATGTCGTCAAAATCCAGATTCGTAAGGGCGGCGTTTTTGCGTGCAAACTCGGTATGCGGCAGCGGCAGGCTGCCGGGCATAATGCAGTTTTTTCATCTTTTGGGTTCGGTCGAGCAGCAGCGCGGTGCGGTGCGTATGCCGGACGGGCAGTGTGAAATAACAATTTATTCGTCGTGCATGGACCCTAAAGAGGGAGCGTATTTGTTTAAGACCTATGACGATATATCGGTCCGGTCGGTAAATCTTTACGGCGCCGATGTGGCAGGAACGCAGCCGACAGCGTATCCGGTAGAGGACCGTATGCAGATAAGGCGACTCAATTGACCGCCACACGGCAGCCGTAACGTGCGAAAATATAAATTTAAGTTTACTAGCGCAAGAAACCGAAAATCTAATTGTACATTTGTAGGGCAGGGGCTTTGCTCCTGCCGCTTTTTATTACCCATATGACGGTAAATTTTAGTTTATAGGTGTACAAAAAACAAATGGCTAATTGATGCGTACTGAACAAAGCCGCAAGCCTTGAAAGCCATAGCTTTCAAGACCAAATGGCTTTGTTCAAGTGCAAGGATTTCGGGTAAAACCGCCCGAAATCCTTGCACCTTCCGCTGGAACGCTCCAGCGTTCCAGCGGAAATACGCATTGTAACAATGTCTGAATTTCATCAAAAGGGAAAAAAGTTGTCCTTTTGATGAAATTCTGCGGCAACAGCCGCAGGAATAAACCGCAAAGCGGTTTATTCAGTAGACATTACCTACATGACGTAAAAAGCCCACGCCTCCGATTTTTCTTGTCGGCAGCGTGGGCTTTGATTATGTTGTTACTGGTCATATACCAATTCGTGTAGGACGATTTCCTCCGCACGGCTGTGGATGCTGTTTTTACAGCGCACCCATTCCATTTGGTCAGCCGCTTTGAGTGCTTCGGTCACGCCCTCCTGCTTCGCCATAGCGGGAACGATGATTTCCATACGCTCGTTGCAGGCTTGGTCGATTTCGGACAGGTGCTTGAACAATGTACCCTCCACCACATAGTTGGTGTAAAGGATTTTACGGTGTTCTTTCAGATAGTTACGGCGCAAACGTCCGTATTTGCCGATCTGATAATCGCTGTCATCCGGCAAAATAAGGTTAGGGATGAAATAATCGCCCACCTGACGATATATGCCGCCCTTCAAAATCGGCAACTTTCAGAGGGAGATAGAATACAGATGCAATTCGAAAACAGTTCAAGTTTAGTACAACTTTAGTTCAAAAGCAGTCTTAATGGATTGCCTTTCCCAAAACAATTGTGTCTATAGCAGGCTTTAGGATTTTTACAAACTTCTGTAACAACGCGCCTGACAGCATAATTGTTGCAATCGTGCAAATTCCAACAGTACCTCCCAAAATCCATCCAAGCAAAACACACATCACATCTAATATGATTCTAACATTTTGAATGGGCCATTGATTTTTATGTACAAAAGCAAATGTTAAAGCTTCATAGGGTCCTTTTCCAAAGTCCGCAAGGGAATAAAGCGCTGAACTAAAACTGAATATAACAAGTCCGCATATCATTATAAGGAAATTCGCCAGTTTTGAGCTGCTATAATGCAAAAACGGGGCAAATAAATCGATGCAAAAGCTATAGATTACTTGATACAGTATCGTCCCTATATGGATTTGCTTTCTGTCATAAAACCAGCAAAAGACCACCATTGCCGAGGCAATGATCAACGATGCTTGCCCAATGGTTATACGGGTCGTCTTTGCCATCCCCTGCCATAATACCGCAAGTGTTGCGGAACCAAAACCGGCATAAATTGCTATATCCAATCCGAATGCAGCAATTACTGTTCCTACAATGACAGTCAAAAGTTTTAATATCATCTTTTTGCGAGACATATTATTTTTCCCTTCCCATTATCCGGGCGTCTTCCTGCTCCGCGCCGCCTTTCGGCTCTTTTTTCATCAGGGACGCCGCCGTGATCACCGTCAGCACGGACTCCGTCACCATGCCGGAATAGGAACGCACTGCAATGACATACACCAGCCACGAAAGGCCGCTGACAATGCCCGCGCCCTGTATCACCCGCTTGTTGGACTGGAAGAAGGGCAGCAGGGCCACCAACGATGCCAAAATAGGTAGCAGCGTCACTGGCGTTTCGTAGGTTAACACAGCAATCAGCAGGAACACCGCTGCGATAGGCATCGCCGTGGCGACCTTGTTCCAACGAAACCGCTCCTGTAATAGGAAAAGTATCAACACGATAATTTGAAAAAAGCTACATACTGCACCAGACTGGGCGTGAAGTAGTGCATAATGGATGGCAAAAATCAAATTGGCAACTACCTGCCACAGCAAGATCATGCGCTTGTCCTTCTGCCAGTAGCTGAGTCCCATAGTAATTAATGCACCAAAGCCGATCAGCTGATAAAGCACATTCATTCGTCTGTCCTCCCATGAAAAAAGCCACACACCCAGCAAGGGCGTGTGGCGAAAAATGGATGCGATGTTCCAGAAAAATCCACACAAATTTTGGAACTATATTATACCATAGTAAAGGCTCGCTTGTCAATCCGCAGAGAGGCGCGTCTCTACGCGTCTCTACGCAAAACCTTGTCGAAATAGAAGTTGGATCTTATGATTTCCATTGTGCTCAAAGGCGTTCATCATGCGGCTTCCCTGCTTAATAGCGTGACGGAAAATCATGTTTTCCTCGCTGTTCAACTACCCGATCAGTCAGAAGCTACCGATCCCAGTAAGTTTTTTTATCATCCTCTGTAATGGGACGGATCACTTTGCACGGATTACCGACAGCTACGGAGTTGCTCGGGATATCTTTCACAACAACGCTGCCGCCGCCAATTACCACATTGCTTCCAATGTTTACTCCTGGCATCACTTGTACGCCTGCACCGATCCAGACAATATCTCCAACAGTTATAGGATATGCATATTCCAAGCCCTGATTGCGGCGCTCATAATCGATGGGGTGCCCCGCTGTATGGAAGCCACAGTCCGGTGCGACAAAGACATTGTCGCCAAAGGTCACCTTTCCGCAATCGAGGATGACAAGGTTATGGTTTGAGTAAAAGTTTTCTCCCAATTCAATATTGTAACCATAATCGCACCAGAAGGGAGCGGTTATGCAGCAGTTTGCCCCCATTTTACCCAGAAGTTGATATAATGTCTACTGAATAATGGAAAAGGCCTTGTATCTCAAGACATAGAAGTCCATAGGTGGTATAATAAGTGCAAGGGAAACAGCAAAAACAAGTAAAACCCCTGCACATGGAGGGCGGCTATGTATCGTTACAGCAATGGACAAATCAGCCTGTCAGATTTCAAGCAGCCAGTTGGCATGAATCTGAAAGAGAGCAACCGTTGGGTAAAGAAAGCCCAGACAATTCCTTGGCTGGAGATTGAGAAACGGTATGCCGCTCTGTTTACCAACCGCAAAGGCAATGTGGCCAAACCGCTTCGGCTGGCTCTGGGCGCCTGCATCATCCAGGCGGAGTATGGCTACTCCGACGAAGAGACTGCAC
>ERZ780149.770-NODE-770-length-39731-cov-28.636657_pt1 | contig 39731 bp, 37 predicted proteins | sample MGYA00511367_ERZ780149 | MGnify/ENA primary metagenome ERZ780149 (study PRJEB29588, sample SAMEA2153852) | human gut metagenome | biome: human gut; feature: human-associated habitat; material: faeces | place: Denmark | collected 2008/2010 ... | reverse complement strand
TTTATATATCTATATAAGTTCTTTTTCTCCTCCCACTCTCCCCCGCCCTACCACCCATTATAATACTTTTTTCAGGAAAAGTCAAATAGTTGTGACAGGGTTGAAAAATTATTTTTATTTTTTTTTATGGGGTAAAAATGTCACAATGGGTTGCATTATTATGCAACTTGTGTTATAATTATATTGTAATAAAGAGACGGCCATAGATTCCGTCGCAAAATACAACTTAAGGAAAATTTATCATGAACAAAATAATGCTCGTAATCGAAGTCGATAATCTTCTTTATGATACTGCCGACACAGTAAGACAAATCCTCAATGGAAGACTAGAAAAAGATTATGATTTAAACGAATTTTACAGCGATGCCTTTAAGGGAGTGTTGCTGAACACTTATGAAGAGGTTGTTAGAAAAACTATACAAGAAACCAATCAAGATCGTTTGTCTGTTTTTAGAACAGATAAAGGTGTTGATAAAATGATTGACATCATAAATAGGTTTATCAAAGAAGAACCCAAAGATGTTGCTTTTGTTTCTTACGCAAGAGCTTTCGATAAAGAGGACACTTTTTATGCCGATGTCGTTGGCGATTTAATGGCGTGGTCCGAGAAGCCCGTTATTTATGTGGGCACCGATGTAAAGACCTGTCTGCAAGCACCAGCAGATCTTCGCGTTGTCGTAAAGGTCGATGGAGAGAATAGACGAAACAGAACCTTTGGCGGAGAAGAGAGACTTTATATTGTCAACTCTTTAGAAGAAGCGGCAGAGGTTATTGAGTTTTATAATCAACATCCAGAGTTGGTGTGGTGAATGAAGAAACTGTTCTGTGTTGTTGGTAGGACGGGCACCGGGAAAGACAGCCTTGTTGATTTGGTCTGTTCGTCTTTGGGGATGAGAAAAGTCAAGTCATACACGACCAGAGAACGTCGTCCGAGAGAGGGCGATGATTCTCACGTTTTTATTAAACCCGTCGAAATCGACCAGTTTAAGGGGAGAATGGCGGCTTATACCAAAATCGGAGAAGTCGAATACTTTGCTACGGTTGAGCAGGTTTTAGAGGGAGACTTTTATGTCATTGACCCGAATGGGCTAGATGATTTTCGGGAGCGCTGGGATTTCAATAAGTTCCCGATGAGTATCGTGGTGATTTATATAACGGTACCAAAAATGACTCAGCTGTCTCGTCTTTTAGGAAGAGGAGACAACGCCGAAAAGAGCAACAGTCGCATGTTGGCAGAAAATAATCAGTTCGGAGAATTCGAAACTAAGCAACGAATGGATTATACTGTTGTCAATTCAGATTTAGAACAGGCTGTTTTGGGATTACAAAAAATAGTCTTGCAGGAATTATCAAGAAAGGAGGCCTAATGGCTACACTTCAAAATCAATACCAAGTGTTTAAACTAAAGTCCGACTTTATCGTGGCTAATAATTTGAATATTGAGAATTATTCAAAATCGAAAGCTGCTAAGGATGGGGCTCTTGTTTCTATTGGGGATAATTTGGTTTTTCAACAGATTCGCCGATTCCACGGGGATAATAGAGGGCATCGAGAAATATTTAAGGATGTCCAACAATTCCGGCGTGCGATTAGGGGGGCCAAAAAAGAAGGCAAGTTTAAAGAAGCTAATATCCTCAATCGTTTTTTGATAGACTCTTTGTTTGTAAAAGATATCGTAAACGTTGAAGTAGTCAAAAAGAAAGAGTATAAGGAATTGGCCAAGAATGGGTTCTATGTCAATGGGATTCACTTTGTGAGGTTTTGTTGTGGATCGGGGCAGATGCGAAGAAACACAATAACTTTCATAAACGAAGAATTGTATGCCCCTTTGACTAAGAATTTGTTGTGTGGCTTGGATTCTAAGATAACCGAAATGAACTTGGCCAAGTATCATGCTTATTTCGCTTTGGCTTTTTCGAGCGTTATGTGGGTAAGGACACCGAGGGTTTGTGTAATCAAAGACTTCACTACTGTTATCAAGAATCAAAAAGTAGATTGGATTTGTCCTGATCCTGCGACGGGGAAGAAGCACATCGAAGAAAGAGTGATGGATTTGGAGCTTAATAGTTGCGACGGCCAAGGATTGATTGATCCCGAGTTCGCTAAGTTGTGGGCTGAAGACATGAATCTTTCTTATGTACCTTCTTCTTTTGTCGCCAGGAGCGTTTTTATAAAGGGGTGCTTGGTTCCATTTGATTTTAAGGAATATGCTGCTGAGCAAGGGATCACAGAAATTCGAGACAAGTGGGGGATGGCTCACAGACTTGAAGATGTTGACGTGCTTTTGAGCGAGTCTCAGTTCAAGATGCACAAGTATTATGTTTCTTGGAATGAATATCAGAAGTATGTAAACGCTGCTGATATCAGATGGGGCGTCGCTCGATATAATAAAAAGTATGACGACGAATATGTGCTGAGCAATTATCAATATCTGCAGGTCTTGAATATAGATAAGAATGATATTCTTAAACTGATCCAGCCCACGGTTGATTGGATTAAGAAAATTTGTTCAGGAAATCCGCTTTATGCTATGCTTTACATGCTTGGGTGTAAAGGAGAGCAGACGAATTACAAAGATTTGTATAATGGGGCTCAGTCAACAGCGCTTAAGGCGATTATTAAAAATCCTATAATGTTGGACGATGCTCATGTGCAAAAGAAGATATACCGAAATATCGCAGAGACAATCAACAGGGCCAAGATCGGAAAGATATGGGTTCGTGGGAATTATAGTTTTATGATTTCTGATCCGGTGGCTCAATGTAGGTCGGCGCTTGGATTGGATCCAACGGGATTGATTAGACCTGATGCGGTTTATTCAAATTTCTGGAGAGAAAGGGGTGTGACACAGGTGGATTTGTGCCGCAGCCCAATGATCGATTCACACGAGCACAATCCGAGCCAGGTGGTGTCCTCCAGAGAAATGGATTATTGGTACCAGCATATAAAAAGCGGTATTATTTATAGCATATATGATACTGCGACATTACGACATTCCGACAGTGACTTAACGTATACAGGGTCCGTCGGTTGGTGACAATCGAATGATAACTCAGTGAACCTGGAAATCCAGGGTGTGGGACGAGAGTTCTGCTAACGGTGAACCTGCTTGGGGAACACCGTGCTAAGCCTCTTTGAGGAAAGTGTAACGATTATTGAACGCGTATCAAATGAGAAATACATTTGAGAGTAAGCAAGTAAAGTAGGGTGTCGGTGAAATTCCGATATTCAAAGCGCTGAGCAGCTCACTACGGTAACAGGAAACGAGCTGATGAGATAATCTACTCCCCTAATAAATATCGGGAAACCGAGGGTGTAAAGGTTGACGGAGATGTAGTAATGTCCACAGACAATGAAATCTTTATAAAGGGTGCACAAAAGTGGCACAATGTCATTACGTATGAGAAAGGTGCCGCGCCCGTACAAAAGATTTGTTTAAAGAATTCAATCGCGACAGATCTTCGAGGCTTAGGAACGGGTGTCGGAGGATTCTCCAACTGTGCAACTATAATGCACGCAATGAAGGGAATTTTCCAAAAGGATTCCCAGAAAGAACAAAGAGATGAGCTGACGCTTCGCATTAAGTTGCTGCGAGAAATTGTCGGACAAGAAATTGATAGGATAAAAGGTACGGCCGCGCCCGAGCTCCCAAAGGAATGGAAAAAACTGGTGAGGATCAATGATGACGATACCGACGCGGTAAAGGCTGATAAATATAAAAGAAATTCTATGGTCATTACAAAAAAACCATATTTCTTTAGATATCTTTATCCTGAGTTAAATCAACAATTCAAGCACTATGAAGACAGCTATAACGTAGAATCTCGGAGTCGGTTTGGAATTAAGTTTAAGAAGCTACTTGTGAAACCTAATAAGACTGAGGAAGAAATGAACCTTGTCCGGAGGTATCAGAAATATTCTCCACTTATTACGGCTCCTTGTGTCATGAATATTTTGTGTAAAGAGTTTGAAAATGTTGACTTTGATATTAATTTCAACAAAAACGCAGTTAGCATGTTACCAACGTTCGAGACCGAGTTCGTTCTTCAAGAAGACAGATTGAAAACAGTTAAGGAACTATATAGAAAATATTCTGCCAGGAAACAGGTAAAGGTTGTTGAAAGCATTCTTGAGAACTTAAATCTCCCCAACAAGGACGAATATGACGAAATTAGGTTTTTAGCCGTAGACACCATCAGAGAAGAAATCCGAGAAGCGATGACGGGATTGGAAATGGAAGGAAAAGAGTTTTTGTTTTATTGTTCGGAGCTTGCCAAGGATTATAAACAATTTAACTGGGATTTTGCTTGGGATGTCCTTGGGGACTCTATTGTGGACTTTATTCCTCAGGGGGTTGTGCAAGTGCCGATAAGGGATGAAGATGGACTTGAATACTTAGGAGGGAAATATTCCCTTTCTTCTATAAACGAGGGCGATTTCTGTGCAAATGAGGATATACTCGATTATGACTTTAACAATGTGGAAGAATTGTTGAAGGTTGGGCTCGAGGATTATGAAGACAATTTCGTTTTTGAGGGATTTGATTTATGATAACCAGTAAGCTCAAAATGGTAAAAGAAATGCTCAATTTGGCAAAAGAACTCAAGAAAGAGGAGTCCTCCGACTCCTCCTTGAGAGAAAGCCTTTCTGCTTTTAAAACAGAATTGGGACTGAGTGACGGTGTTTTTGATGAGGTAATAAACCTGATAAGTCGCACAGAGATTTCAGAAGAAGAAAAAATGCAAACTTTTTCAATCTCTATTTGGGAGTATGAAAAACTTGAAAATATAGAAGATGCCGAAATAAGAAAATTGTGCGCTGTCCTTCTATATTTCGTTCGAACAAGCTGGCATCCGACCGGGTGGATTCGATATGACGAAAATAAAGTAATGTCGTTTTGTGGGATTAAGAACCATAACTTTTTTCTCGATGTGGTTCAAGGAGCTTGCACGGCCGGTTTATTGTCTTTTAGGGTAGTGGGGAGTAAGAATCCCATAATTTGCTTTAAACTGGAAATTGTCGAAGAGGATTTAAATTCTCAAGTTCCTTGGGAGCTCCCAGACTTATTTGTTGCGTTGGGGGTGTCCTAACATGCTGATATTAGATTGGAATAAGAATTCTGAAGAGGTGCTTAAGCAGGGTCATTATAACACAAAACGAAGTGTTGTGGCAGAACAGACGCATCTTTGCCAGTATTGGCAGGAAAAAGGGATAGACAAAAAGGAAGCATATGAGACCTGGTGCCTCTTAGGCTCCCCTCAGGTGGTCGCGTGCTTTAGCAAGGGAGAACTTAGAGAACAATTTGATTATTTCTGGGAGGCTGCTATCAAGTTTGGATATAATAAAAAATATATCTATGGCTTAACGCAAAAAGAGTATGAATATATCGACAGCTTAGACGTGGACGCTGAATATAAAAATTTTTTATATAAACTAGTCGAATATTGCCGAACATATGGAGAAGGAAATCGGTTTTCTTGTGGACAGGTAGTGTGGAACGCCTTAGTAAAGGGAAATCGCCATCATTCTACGGAGTCTCGAGAACGAAAAATGGCAGTTTGGAATGAAAAATACGGACTATATCAGGTAAGCGCTTATCAAGAGCCCGCAGAATCTAAAAGTCGAAACCGTGTGATTTTGCATTATTTAGACACAGAGGGTGAGCCTGTTTTTTTTGGAGAGTTTGTTTCTCATAAAAGAGTATGCGATGTTTGCGGGAAACAGTTCGAAGTGATGGTTCAGGGAAAAACAAACCACTGCCCCGAATGTCAGAAAAAGATTCGAGGGAAAGACCGCCACAGGAAGACTTCCACCACCACTTGTTAAAAAATATATATATGGAAAGAGGAAATAAAAGGCTTCTTTTATTTCTTTGCTTTCGGAGGTTTTGTCACAATCGGTTGACAAAATTAAGAGAATGTGCTATTATATTCTCTAGAAGAGTTACAAGGAGGGGCTAATGACCCAATTAGAATTTACAGAGTTTCTTAATAAATATGATGAAGATAAACTTACCGACGACGATCTGTTTGAGATAGGCGTTGCTCACAAGGAGCTCCCGCTCGGCATGAGAAACTGGAGCAGGCTTAATGAACAACTCGGCATGCCGTTTTTGGGAGGAGAGAACTATCGCTGCTGGGTAAAAAATAGACTGGCACGCACTGGGGAGCTTCCGAAGAACATTAAGATGCTATCCAACAGGGCGGTTGATGAACTATCTGAAAAAGAAATCAGTTCCGAACTCGACGGGCAGATGAGAGAGCTTTATAAACAACAGGTTAAAACAAGAGACGCATTGAATGCAATGCGGCGCGTTTTGAGAGAAGAAGCTCGTCTTGAGGACTTTAAATCTCTGATTAAAGAGTCGGTTCAAGATATCACAAAGTTCCCGATTGTAAAATATGAAGGCAGCGCAGACGAAGAAACCGAAGCGGTGTTACTGTTGTCTGATTTGCATATTGGAGTAGAAATTAACAATTTCTACAACAAATACAATTTGGCCATAGCACGCAAAAGAGTCCAGAAGCTGATTTATGATGTGGTTCGTTATTGCACCCATAATAACGTTCAACGGCTTAACGTACTCGGACTTGGCGATTATTGCCAAGGACATATTCACACGAGTGCTCGCCTTGAACAAGAAATGGATGTTATCGAACAAATAATGTGGGCTTCGGAAATTATCGCGGACGCTCTAAATCAGTTGCAAGCTGCGGCTCCAGAAGTTCTGTATTATTCGGTTACCGATAACCACTCTCGTATGACAGCTTCTTTAAAAGAAAGCATCGAAGCAGAGAATTATGGAAGGCTCATTACTTTCTATCTCAAAGAACGGCTTAAGGATACTAATATTGTCTTTGTAGACGATACTTTGGATCGAGAATTGGGAATGCTGCAGTTGCACACCGGTGAATATTGTGTGTTTTCTCATGGTCACCACGACAATATTACGTCGATGTTTCAGAATATGACGGCCTGCACGGGTAAGATTATTTCTTATGCTTTTGTTGGTCATTATCACTGCGAAAAGGTAAAGACTTTTAACAATTTTAAGGTTTACGTTAACGGGAGCATTGTTGGTGTCGATCAATATGCTTTTAGTAAACGGTTGTTCGGTAAACCTAGTCAAACTTTATTGATATTTGATGGAGACAATGTGATTCATCATAGTATCAATTTGGATATTCAAGAGTAATAGGTATTATTTCACAAAATTGGCTTTCACTGAAATAGTGAGAGCCTTTTTTGATGGATAGTTTCAAGGAATTACAAGGAGGGGCTCATGGCCGGAGAAAAAAAGGTATTATCTGCTTTGGGCACCGCAGCCCAAAAGCTTTACTGTGTAGGATGTAAGACCAGTTTGGATCCCGAAGAGTTTTGGGGCAGCTATGGTTACGTCTCACTTTTTAGAAAAACGAAAGAAATCGGGGGTAGATCTTTACTGTGCAAAGACTGTGCCCGTGCATTATATAATCAGATATTGGCAGAAACAAAGGAAGACCATTTCCAAGCGCTTTATCAGTTGTGCTTTATGAATGACTGGTATTATGATGAGTTTCTGGCAACCTCAATTATTAATGACTTACAGATTGGGGATCTGATGCCTGATAAATATTTGGAAGTTATATTCCAAAAAGAAGAATATAAAAACAAAACTTTTTATGATCAGCTTGACAGGGCTTCGTTTGTTAAAGCTTCAATGCTAAAAGAAAGCGAAGAAGCATTAACGGAAGACGATAAACAAAACCGAGCTGATATAAAAAAAGCTTTTGGTTACGACCCGTTTGAAACCAAACCGGTGGGCCAAAGACCAATGTTGTATCGTTCGTTGAGTCAAATGATTGACCCAACCTTGAATAATGATTTAGTTCGTCAGCGTGCGGCCATTGAGATAGTTACAAACTATGAAGAAATTGATCGATTAGATGCTGCTATTGCTAAATTATCGATGACTCCTGACGACTTGGTACAACACTCCGAGCAATTAAAGGTTTTAAGAGGCATGAAAACCGATGTTAACAGGAACATTTCTACCTTATGTAAGGATCACGGTTTGTCGGCAAAGTATGCTAATTCAAAGAGTAAGGGAGCGGGCACACTATCGGCCATCATAAGAGATATGGAAGAAACTAACTATGATGCCGGCAAGGTGAATCTGTACGATATTGAAACAAGCGACAGTATGCAGCAATGTTCAGACATAAGCGCCAAGTCAATTATGTCCCAATTAAAATTGTCGGACTCTGACTATGCTCAAATGGTTGAAGAACAAGCGCTTGTTGTCCGCAAAGAAATAGCGAAAAGAAAGGAAGCCGAGGAAGCCCTGAGGCTCTGCAAAGAAAAGCTGCGCAAACAGGAACTTATTGCGGAGTTGATTAAGGAATATAAAAAAAGAGGTATTCCTTCCGAGGAAATTGAAGAACTGCTCGCTCCTGAGTTTGAGGGGACCAAGCTATGATTTCTGTGTATGGCAATTTAACCGATAATGAGGTAAATATCCGAAAAAAAGAACTTTTTGATCGGTATAACCGTCTGATACAATGGGGAAGGAAAAATCCCACCAGATTTATTGAAAAGATTTTTGGGATACAGCTACTAGACTACCAGCGTTGGATTATAATGGGGACATGGACAGCGGAAAAGGCCGCTTGGGTATGCTCTCGTAACGCGGGCAAGACGTTTTTAGGGGCTGTTTATTTAATGGCCAAGGCAGTCCTGTTCCCTCAGTTTAAAATAATGATAATGAACGTATCGGGCAAGCAATCTTTTGACACGTTCATGAAGATAGAAGACATTGCTAAGAAGAATATCGCTTCGTTATTAAATACGACTGATGTGTTTTTTGACGAGCTCATTAAGAGCAATGCTAATACCGATGGTTTTACACATGGCCAAAAGGGCTATGAGTGCAATCTTTACAACGGCTCACAGATAAGGGCTCTTGTGGGCAAGCCAGAAACCGTTGTCGGTGTTCGTTCAAACATTAACTTCTATGACGAAGCCGGCAAAATTCCACAGGCTTTTTTCGATCTTACAGAGCCTTTTACAGCACAAAACCGCGACTTCAAAACTGGTTCTGGTTTTGACGCGTCGGTTTATCCAAAAGATATACCAACGCAGTGTATTTATTCCTCATCTGCGGAAGACATTAGTACACATTTGTGGACAATGTATTGTCGTTGTGCTAAAAATATGATGATGGGTATCCCAGGATATTTTTGTGCAGATATAAACTGCGATATTCCACTGGCCCCAAAACTCAATGGCAAAGCCATGTCTCCATTATTGAAGCAAAGCGAGATTGACGACGCCATGAAAAACAATGAAGCCAAAGCAATGCGCGAATATTATAACATATTTGATAGCACTGGTGGTGTAGATGCCCTTGTTAAGCGACAAGACATAATTCGAAACGAACAAGAATATCTTCCGGTTTTTATGTCAGAAGGGCCCGATCACCATTATGGCTTGTTTTTTGACCCCGCATTGCAGCAGGACAACAGCTTTGTTTTGATAGTTGAATTTTTCAAGGATAAAAAGCGTGGTTGGCTGGGGAAGATCGTAAACGGTATCAATTTAATTGAGAAGCTTCCAAATGGGGATAAAAAACCATTACGTTCTCCCGAACAGTTGGAGTGGATACGGAAACTCTTGGTAGCTTATAATGGCAAGGCGCCGGAATATGAAAATGTATCCATTGACATAGATGCTGGTGCTGGTGGCGGTGGTCGTAACTATGCTGACAACCTAATGCTTCCTTGGACAGATAGAGACGGGGTTGAACATTCGGGCGTAATCGATTTAACTGATGACACGGCCAAATCTCAGGCTGAGAAATTCAGACAGGCCAAAGATGTGTGCCGTATTATAGAGCCTCGTAAGTGGAGGACTATAATGTTCGGAGAGTGTGCTGATATGATCACGAACGACTATCTTATTTTCCCAATGCCTGTACCTAAGCGTGGGATATGGGAAAAAGATGGGGAAAAATATGAACTTTCAAAAGAGGAATTGAGAGCATTGCTTGAAATTGATCTAATGAAAGAGGAAATTGTAGCAATTGTGAAAACGAAGACATCGAGCGGCGATGTAAAATATGGATTGCCGCCCAATAAAACTCGCAAAATGCACGACGATAGAGCGTACACCTGCGTATTAGCAGCCCATCACTTAGCACAATTGCGAAGAGAGGAAATTTTAGGTTCGGCAGAACCAGCTATGAATATGGATGTTTTGTTTAGTAATAGGGTGTTCCAAAATCCCCAAAATAAACAAAGCACCAATCCGTTTAGTGGATTTGTTAATCCGTTTGGACGGAGAAGATAAGAGGTAAAAGGAAGGAAAGGTTATGATCTGTAAAATAATTCTCGATTATACGGGAGTTGATATGGAAACTCTTTTAGACAAAATTGGAAATTTGGGCTCTTTTATGATGATAAAAGGAGTAATTTATTTCCAAACGTTGGAAGAGTGTTCTAAACAAAAATTAAAATCCGCTATCAAACGAAGCGGCGTGTCTGATTGTGTGATTTTTGAGATTACAGAAGACAACCTTTGTAATGAGGGCGGATACGTTGCTGATTGGGCGCGTGAGTATTTTACGAATCTTGCGACCAAACGGGCGATAGACGAATTAAATAGCGAGAAATATCGGAAGAAAATGGAAATCGAGGCACTTAAACTTGAGTTAGCCCAAGCCTTGGCTTCCGGTCAATTAATCGCAGTACCTAAAAACAATAACAAGGAGGACTCTGCCAATGGGTGAAAAAATAAAGACCCCGAATAAAGGTGGCCGCCCGAAAAAGACCGTTCCAATTGCGGAACAAGAACAACCGCAGGATTCCAAGTTGTTGATGACACAAAACGAACCCGTAACGGAAGTAAAAGACGTGTTGCAAAGCTGCACCAACTTCTTTAATACGTTTTTGGGGAGCGTAGATTCTGATAGTGTTTTTGGACAAAGTATCTACAGTTTAAATCAATATAATCCATTTTTACAAAATACCAGACTGAAAATGTTGGCGGGTTTGCCGGCCGAGATGGACAAAACAAGCATTATTAATGCTTTAAAAAATCCCCAATTCCACGAAGAAGACATTCGCGGGGCGGCAGCGTCTTTGTCTTCAAGTCAGTATTTGTATTATAAAATACTTCGTCAAGCGGGCGACATTCCTCTTATGAAGTATGTAAAATATCCACCTTTTTTAGAATCATCTGAGTATCAAACAGACAAATTCAAGAAAGATGATGACTTTGTAGATGAGTGGCTCGAAAAATTTGATATAGTAAACACTTTTAAGCGCATTGCGATTGAGGTTAAACGGGAAGGCAAACCAAGCTATTTGCTGCGTAGCCATGTTACTCAGAAGGGTGGCAAAAAGATTGTTGATTACGCAGCATTACAAAAACTCCCACCGCAGTTTGTTAAACTTACGGCAATTGGGGAGCACGGTTTTGTTGCGAGCTTCAATCTGATGGTCTTTATGAATCCTGCGTTTTCTCCGAAGCAATACCCAACGTTTATCCAGAGGGTGTGGAGGGACATAGTAGAAAATAAGGTGGCCACGCTTGATGAAAAACGAGGAACTTATAAGCTGGATGTAAAAAAAGCCTCTAGCTACGTTTTTAACGACGAGGATGGGAACTCCTACGACACCTTGATTGAGGTAACAGAGAAAAAGACCTATATGTTCTGGGTTCAATTACCTCAAGATTTGTGTTACACTTTTTGCAGTGACACATCTACGGCAACTGCCGCTCCTGATACCGCAGGTTTGTTCATGGATTTGCAAGAATTGACAGACTATTCGGTGTTGGCAGGGCTTATTGCCAGTACGCCGCTTACGTCGTTGCTGACAGGCGAAATTGAACTGATCCCTAACCCTTCAACCGGTCGTGATCAAACGGCAATGAACCCTGAAACGGTTTTGAAATTCCAAAACTTGTTTAACAGCATGACGAGTACCAACACGGAAGCGTTCTTTGCGCCGTTGAAGAATTTGAAATTACAAAGTCTTAACAACGTTCCTAATAGTAGTGAAATTAAGACTAAAGCAGTTTCAAACTTTATTAGTGTCGCGGGCGAAGGTGGTAACATTATCGCTACCGAAAAACCGAGCATTGCGCAGGTAAAAACTGCCAATATGCTTTCGGCGGCTCAATATGATTTTGTGGTGAAACAGTTTAAATCAGCACTTAATAATATCGTTCAAGATTGTATAGGTGCCGATTACAAGTGGAAAGTAGACATATTTGGTGATATTTTCTCTGAACAAAATCAGAAAAAATATTTGAAAGAGCTGGTTACCGCAGGTATGAAAGGCTTGGTGCCCAAACTTCTCGCTTACGAGGATATAACTGTTAAAGACTCCAAAGCAGCAGAATTGTATTTAGACTCAATTGGATTCTATGACAATTTAACAACACTTACTCAAGTTGCGGCTTCAAAGTTAAACGCACAAAAAGAGGAGTCAGCCGATTCAAACACTAACGAAGACGGTTCAGCCAAGAAGGTTGGTCGCCCTGCATTAGAAGATGAGGACATCGAGTCTGACGAAACTGCCGCTTCAAGAGAAAAGGGCGAGAACATAAGCGAAAACAAAGATATATATGCCGCAAAGAGATGTGCAATTTGCGGGGCGGAATTGGATGACGACGAAGACATTCTATGCGATGATTGTCGGGAGACTTATCTCGAACAGCACAGCTAAAAAAATCAAGGAGATACAGCAATGAGGCTACATCAAGAAACCTATAATGCGTTGAACGAACTGGTCGGGATGTGCTTTAGTATGAATGCAGTTGCAGACAATATCTATTACAACATGGCAAATTTATACTATAATCATTCGGCAGAAATATTCCATCACAGTTATGCTCACGCTTGGGGACAAGTCGCTGATATGATTAGTGACGAAATGATAAAACTTAATGCAAGACCCGTCCGTTTACCGGTAGAGGGGGCTAGTGAAGAATACGAAAATTTAGCTTTGGCAATGGCTGTTAATGCGGCTGCTGTTAATAAAGTTTTTGAGAAGTGCAAGGAAATCGTAGAATTGGCAGACATGCTAGATGATGTAGAGATCAGAATTTTTGGAGAAAACTTGCTTAACGACGTTTTGTTAAACTATGTTAAACAATCTGACGAATGGCTTGCCGTGATCAAAACAGTACCAGCTTATCAGTTTGACATTCATTTTGAGGACTATACGCACTTTATCCCAATTGTGGAATGAGGTGGCGTTATGGGATTTGGAGAAATAGTTAAAGCGATAGTAGACTACGGGATCTACCCTGTGTTGATGGCGGCCATGCTGTGGGTAATTTTGGCGGCTCAAAAAAGACAAGATCAGGCAGCGGTCAAGCAAGAAGAGCGTTTGACCATTTTGATTGAGTCGGGTGTAAAGTTAGCTTTAAAAGAGGCAAAGAAACACAACGAGGCTGAGGAGGCCGAAAATAGAAGGGTTAATACGTATATTAGGACACAGCTTGACGCTGTGGTTACTGAAAACGGCGCGAGCAGAGCCTTTTGTGTGGCCTATCACAACGGAGGAACTTATCTCAATGCGAGAAATTTCGCTAAGTGCAGCATCGTAGCAGAAAGTGTTGACAATCAAACACGTGCACTTATGTTGGACTATCAAAATGTGCAAAGGGCTCTTTTTATTGAATTAGATAACGAGCTGGCAACAACGGGAGAGTTTTATCTTGATAAGATAGAAGCAATAAAAGAGCGGGCCCCGGGGTGTTATCAGTTGTTGAAACAATGGGGAACCGACTCTATTTATTTTAAGGCTTTGGTTGACAATACTTCAAACATGGTTTTGGGGTTTATTGCGGCTGAGTTTAATTCGGGGAGGCCAAAGGATCTTGAAGCGTTAAAGCTGTGTTTAAGTAAAAAGGCTCAGAGGATTTCGGGAGCCATTCAAGTTTCTCATATTGGCATTGACGGGAGGTGTTGCGAATGAGTCTAATGACGTTTAGTTTAGAGGCAGACAAGGTTAAGCTAAAAAAAATTCTAAGTGGGAATTTTTTACAACTTGAAGTGAGAGCTGTCAGCGAGGGCGAAAACAGAAATAAAAGTTATTTTTCGTTAGAATCTTTGCAAAACGCTTTGCCGAGCTTTATAAATAAACCAATTTTGGGATATTTTAATACAAAAGAAGGAGATTTTGAATCTCACAACGGTGTTTGGAAAAAAGATCCGGACACAGAAGAACCCTACTGGGATACTAATTCTCCCAATGGGGAAAGAATCTTAGGATTGATCAGAGAATCTGACTCTGTTTTTATTGAACCTGATAATAAGGGGAAAAATTGGATTGTGCTTACATGCGCTCTGTGGGTACAATACGCTTTACCTCAGATTAAAAAGCTTCTTAAAGACAAGAAGAAGAAAGTCTCTGTGGAAATCGATATTAAGGAATACGAGGATAGGGATGGTATCAGATATATCAACAGATTTGAACTTCTGGGCATCACTATATTAGGTTCTAAAAACGGGAAGCCAGTTATGGAAGGTATCGAGGGTGCATCGGCGTCAGTCTTGGATATCATAGATAACGAGGTTTTCAACAGACAGAAAACGGCACTATGTTTTGCCTACAAGGAATTGGATGGAGATACAATAGATGTCGGAAAATCTAACAAGGAGGATAGCGAGCAGTTGGACAATGAATTGACTTTACAGGAAGAAGAGCAAGTCGTTGATTCTGGCGAAGGGAAGAAAGAGCAAGAAGAATGCCCTATCAATCCCGAGCAAGAGGAAGAACAATGTCAAGATTGTCACATGGACGACGATAAAGACGATGACGATGATGACGATCATGATGACGATCCAGATGAAGATGACGAACCTTCTAACAATCCTGAACCTGCATATTCGGAAAATGTCCCTGGTGAAGACGGCGCAGAACCTGCATATTCGGGTAAATCCGAAGGCGAAGGCGAACCCGCTCCGAATCCAGAAGAAGAGCTTTTGATGAAGTGTGGCGAACTCGAAGCTAAAAATTGCGAACTTATGAAACGCATTGAAGAGCTTGAGTGCAAAATGGCTGAAAAAGAAGAAGCTTATTCTAAATATTTCGATTATGACGAGATCAAAGAACAACTCGCTAAAGCCAACCAAGCGCTATTTGCTATTGATTGCGAGAGGCGCCTGGCGGAAGCGCACGAGCTCTTAGATGACGAAAATGTCGATAAAGAGCAGTGTAGTGCGATTTTCGAAAAGTGCACACGTGGCGAGTATGCCTCGTCTGAAGCGTTGCGCACAGATGTGGCGTTGGCAATCTTTAATGCGACCAGGACAGAGAAGCCTCGCAAAAAAGAGACTTTTTCGACACCTATCGTAAAAGCTGTTGAAACTTCAAACAAAAAGTTTGAAACCCCAACAGATATTCTTAAAAATTATGTCGGAAGAAAATAATATCCGAACATAACCAATAAAACCTACATTTTATTTTTAATAAGGAGAAAAATTTATATGGCTAAAGTATTTAGAGCGGCTGAAATGATGTCTGAAGACGTTCAGTCGTATGTAATTTCCTGCCAATATCAAGTTGCAAGTGCTGACGCTCCAATTGAAGACGGCTCTTTTGTTAAACTTGGTGAACTTAAACCAGATACTACTTATGCCGCTGCTGGCGACAAAGATTACAACGTTTATTTGGCTTCGATGCCTACCGCTGTCACCGACAAGGTTGTTGTAATTGATTATCCTGGTGTTTCTGAAGGTTCTATCGCCGGCAATTCTTATAGAATGGGCGTAAAACTCTTTGATCTTGTTGCTCCTGCTGGCCGCCCAGTGCGTGCTCGCAGACTTGCTCTTGGTGACAGATTCTGGCTCGGCGAAGACAACTTTGCTGCTGCTGTGGACAACAATGGCTATGCTATCCTTACCGCTAACGATGTTCGTTTGACCCCGGCCCCGGCCGCTGGCGACAATTTCGCGGTTAAGATTCATCTTGGCAAAGATTTCAACTATGGCCAGTCTGCTAAAGGCAAGCTCTATCTTTGCGAAGTCGTTGGACTTTAATTTTACGGAGGACTACTGCAATGATGGAAATGTTCAATTTTAATAGTCAAGATAAAACTTTTGACGCTATTGTTACTTCTATAGTTGATAGTGCAAAAACTCGTTTCGAAGCTCAGACCGAACCTTCTAAAGAAGAACTCAGACTTCAAAACGAAGCTATCGTTAAATATGCCCTAGAAGGCACTCGTTTCGAAGCCAAATTCGAACAAGAAGGCCTTGCTTGCATGAAAAACCCGCAAATCACCAAAAACGAAACTGTTCGTAGCAACTTTGAAGCAGTTGTCGCAGAAGTTGTCAACGCAATCGCTCCGTCGGTTACCAGCGCTGACTATTCTAGATTCCTTGCTGAAGTTCGTCAGGTTGGCTGGGGTGACACTGCTCGCTTCATTATCCGTTCCAACGAACTCTTCAAAGTTAACGAAATCGCTGAAGGCGTGAACCGTGGTGTTCTGCAACCGATTTTCGACAATGAAGTTACCGTTAACCCGTCTCCGATCGAAATTGCAACCGCTATTGACTGGTACGCAGTCGCTGCTGGTGTGTTTGATTGGGGTGATTTTGGTCTTCGTGCTGGCCGTTCCTTCGAGGCTTACATTTTCTTGAAGGTAATTGCTGCTATGACTTCTGTCACTGGCGACATGATCGGTGCTGGCTATATTGCCAATGGTTATACTCCTGCAAACTGGACCAACCTCGTGCAGAAAGTTTCTGCTGCGAATGGTGGCGCTCCTGTTTATGCAATCGGTTCTCTTGGCGCTTTGACCAAAGTTAACACCACCGGTGCTAATGGTCTTGGCCTGCAATACTTCGTTGGCGAAGATTATTTGTCCAAGGGCTATATTGATAAGTTCCTCGGCGCTAGAATGATCCCAGTGGATCCTGCTCTGGTTCCGACCACTATCAATAGCACGGCAGATCTCGCAGTTCCTGATAACAAGATTTACATGGTCGCAGCTGATGCTTACAGACCTGTTAAGATTGTTTTCGAAGGCAATTCGATGACTGTTGAAAGAATCCCGGAAGAAACCACTGACAAGAGATACGGCATCCGTATCCAAATGAGAGTTGGTGTGTCTGCGATCGTCGGCTCCAAATTTGGCCGTATCGACCTCAACTAAGGATTTTTTGTTTAACGTTGGGCCCCTTTTTGGGGCCCTTTGTTAAATATTTTATTATAGAATTTTAGAATTAAAAGGAGAAAAAAATGGCTAATAGCAAGGAAACCACTTTGGTGGAAGAAAAGGTAGCAAAAATAGAAAATAAACCTGATAAAAAACAGGAAGAAATAAACTTTTTGCGTAATCAAAACGCAGAGCTCCAGGATGCGATGAAGGCACTTATGGCCCAGTTTACGGAGCTGAAGAATAACATAGCGGCCACGGCCGGTCAGCCCAAGGGCTATGATCGTAACGATGATGTAACTATTGTCCACTTGTATGACAATGCCCCAGGCATTACCACTCACATTGATTTGTCTAACTATTCGATTGATATGGCCGCATTTGGTGAGACCAGGACCTTGACGGTTCAGCAATTTGAAGAACTTGTTGGTAAATATCGTTCCTGGTTTGATCGTGGTATAATCGCAGTAGGGGCTGGTTCTGAATACTATGCTCGTCGTAACAATCTTAAGGTGGCCTCTGAATCTCTGGTAGATTCCGACTTCATTCGCAGACTTGGGACAATGCCAATGACTGAAGTGCAGGATATTTATGAAAAAGTTTGCGAAGGACAAAAGGACTTTATTGTTAGTTATTGGAAACGCAAGTTTATAGAAAAAGTCCCAGAGTTTAGAGATTTGAGAAAATTGCAAATCCTTAATGGTTTCACAAACGACGCGTTCAAATACGAACTCGTTGAGCTTACATCCAAAAAATAAGATTTAGGGGGTCAAAATGATTCTATTTGAAGATATTTTTAATCGTGCGGTGAATTTATTTGATGACCCCGATATACGACGTGCGTATGAACTCAATCCTGTTGAGTTTTCACAAACAATGAGACCTTATCTTATCAATGGTCTTGGCATGTTTGCAAACCCCACTACGGTTTCCTCGCGTTTCTCTGATTATACGGAAGCACAAGGCAAGCTGGAGGTTTTTGATGGTGACGGTGGAGCAACTTATACGTTGTCCACTGTCCCAGTAGACAACTCTGTTATGAGTTTCTTCATCGGGAAAACTCCCGATCCGCTTGCTGAATACGACCCCGCAACACAAAAAGTCACATTTTCAACTAACGTTCCCGTCGGAACCAGCTGCAGTTGTGAGTGGTACTATGCGGGTGAATTCAAGGCAGATTTCACAGGTTTTTCTTCAAATATTTCGCCCTCGTTCATAGCTTCGAGAACCAAAGATATTTTGGCTCATTGCTTGCTTTTGGGTTGGGCGGAAAATGAAAAGAACTTTATGCTTGATATCCGTGGCATTTTAACCGATACGGATTTCAAGCTACACTCTCCCGCCAATTTGGCGAGGGCAAAAACAGAGTGGTATCAAAATATTAGAGAAGGTTTGAACGACCTTACTCAAAAATTATCCTGGGACTTATGGTCAGGAGCAATTGGAGGTAGACAAATTGGAAAATAAACTTATATTGTCCAAAGAGGCAAAAAGAGACTACCTTCAAAAATTGAGCAAGCGTTGTATTAAAATTCTTTATTTGATTGAAGATGAGGGGAAAGGAATTAACAAAGGAATGGCTGATGATTACATTGTCGGACAACTTTTTGAAGTTAATTCTGCTAACATTCTTTTTGATGGCGAGCTCATTGATGTTATTGTTAAATTGAATGGTATTAGAGATTATTCTAATCAGCCTTATAATTTAATAAGAAAACAAGTCTTTGAGACCAAAGGAATTATCGATCATTTGTTGAAAACCTTATGATCGGAAGGGGGTTTGCGTGGGAAAGGTTTATGACAGTTCTAATAGACGTAGTCCTTACTACTTAATTTCACAGACTCCGCGCAATCAAGTACCTGACAATTATTGGCTTAAAGAATTACAGGACAAAGTTGACGCGGATTGGGATTATCGAGAGAACAGATTCTTGATAGAAAAGGAATCTGTCTTTGGCACAGAGCAATTTGAACCCTTAGAGGTTGTGCTGCAGTCAGTAAAGAGTGATAAAAACAACACAGTCATTTCTGACGATTGGAGACGAGTTGTATTCCGCGATATTCATTATAAGTGTCCACTTGGATTGAAATTTAGATTTTCACATGATTTTCTAGATAATGAACCCATTGAGAACAAAAATATTTGGTTGGCAAGCAACCGTGATACTATTAATCCAACGTCGAGTGTAATCATAGTGAGATGTAATGGTACTATTGGTAGTGAATATATTGACTCAAAAGGCGTAACTCGTTATCATTACGAACCCGCTGTTCAAACAAAGGATTTAAAATCGGTCAATTTGTTTTACAACGAAACGGCAGTGGGACAATCTTCGGATTTGATAATTATTGTGCAACACAATAAGTATACACGGAATTACTATGTTAACCAAAGATTCATCATTGGTTATGATCAGGTATATAGAATTCAAGCAATGAGTAAATTTGCTTCGAATTATACCTACAAGACTGATGATTTGGGGACAATAATTTTGTATCTAGAGGTTGTTGAAAAATCTCAATATGACAATTTCGAGACTCGTATTGCATACAACCAAAAAGAGAGAGTCGAGGTCGAAGAGACGGGCAACGATGGTGTTTATAGTATCAAAATGGAATTGCCTGAAACGATTCCTGAGATGTTAGGCACTGAACCGATTGAGTTTAAGCCTGTTGTATATTTGGATGAGGGAGCAACCGAAATTCCAGTTACAACCGAATGTAAGTTAATGAATACGTCGACACCTCCGCAACCTGTCGCAGATGAGGTTCGAGACAAGTATGTAAAATTTGAGAAGCTCGAGGGCAACGCATTTACTTTGCAAAAACTCAGATTTTATCCTGGTGGCAATCTCTATGTTACTTGTAAGGCACAGCCCGAGGGCAGAGATGAATTAACTTACACATTCAATATGTCGTTAAGGGGGTTATAAGGTATGGCAGAATACAAGGGATCTTATGATGAATGTACCAATTATAATCGCCTGACGAACCTAGACAGCCTTGAGTGGAAGATAATTTCACATTTGCTGTATAGTCAAACAAAAAACGCACAAAACATTTGGAAGATTTTGAAATATCCGACAATGGATTGCTTACTGCAAGATAATGTTTCTTTAGAGGACCGCTACGCACTGATAGATACGGAAGACGGGAAAGAAACAAATAAAAGGATGTTTTTATCTCCATATGTTGACGATGCTTGGACGGAGCAATGTGCTCACGTTCACATTTATATAGACGGCATCTTCCCACAAAACCACGAAGTCGCAACGGTCAATGTGGCTATAGAAACAATTTCTCATAGCAAGATTATCAAGGTTTTGGGTGATGCCGACGGACGAGATATAAATCCATTGCTTCCCCCACCGAATCCTAACGATTCGAACAAACAAGGGGAGCCCGTGGTTTTATATAAAAATCGCGAGACGGTTCTTTTGAAGAGCATGATCGCAGAGTTGAATGGTTTGTATTTGGATGGAGTTGGATACTTCCAATTTAACCAAAAAACAAATTATTATAACAACTCACAACAAAATTTGTGGAATGGAAGGACGTATATTGGTCACATCACTAAAATGGCGATGTTGATATCGGGTGTGTCCGAAGGACCGAACCACAACTTTTGAGCTTTCTAACAGTTGGAGAAGAGCGCAATATATCGAAAACTGTCGGAATACAAGGATGAGAAAGGAGGAAAGGAATGGACAAGTATGGGTGTTTAAGTGAGACGCTCGGTAACGAAATTCGTCAATACGAGGCGTCCTATTTTACTTATGACGAACCTGTTCCCTTTTGTGGTTTATTGATTTATCCAATCACAATGCGGCATTACAATGACTTTATGTTGGCGAATCCGTGCTTGCTGTTGAATAAGAATGAAACTATTGAAGGCCTCAAACAGACTCATCTAGAATTTCTTATTGGTAAACTAAATGACCAAGAGGAAGGCCAACTTTGGAACCTTCGATTGTCCAAACTCTTTGAGCTAATTTTCCACTTTAAAGACGGAGTGCGTTGCACTCAGTGTGGGAGCACAATGACTTACGCCGAGTTTATAGCCAAAAACAAAGAGATGTTGGAAGCACAACAAGAAGGGGAAGAGAAATTGGCGGCTTGCCAGAACTGCGGGTCAACACAGTTCGAGGCGATGATACGGTATGCTGTGAATCCAGAAACGAAAAAATATGAGTTAGTCGTAGCGGGACATAAGATCGACGCTGCGGCGTTTGAGCGTTTAAGGCAAATCGTTATGTATCAGAATTTACCTGATTATTATGATGATAGTAAGATCGATCCTGATTTGAAGGCTGACTACGCAGAACGTATCAGAATTAAAAGCCAAAAAAGTGGCAAAGCTACTACCGAAAAAAAGATAGTGTGTGTTGCTGCTAAGACCAGCTACAAGATGGACGAGCTGTATAATATGCCCATCAGAAAGTTCTTAATGTTGTTAACTGCTGTCGATGACGCTATGCAATACGAGGCAACTCGTGTGGGTATGATGACAGGTATGGTATCAATGAAAGAACCGCCTGAACATTGGATATACAAAAAAGAGACGGATGTTATGGGTGACGCTTATAAATCTCTTGATGAGTTCAAGAGTGAAATGTCTCAAGTTTAAAATCTATTTTCATTTATATAAGGAGATACAATTATGGCAAAATATTTTTTGGGCTCCGTTGGCAGCGCTGAAGCTTTCCGTATGGTTAATGGTCAACCTGAAATGGCTTTCGTCGCAAAGACCTTGACGGACTCTTCGATTTCTGTCACAATCACAAAAGACGAACTTCGTGGTGGTACTGGCGCACCTGTTGTGACCAACTTCTTCCATGATCCCGCAGTGGCAATTACGCTCACTGACATTCTCTTCAAAGAAGGCTATGTCGAGGCACAACTTGATACACACTTCAGCAACAGTGCTAGCGCTTATCAAAGCGAAACTATCCGTGCAAAGAAAGATGGAGAACTCGAACTGGGCAAAGTCCCTGTAGACCTCGGTGTTTTGAAATGCTCAAATAGCGCTTCTACGATTATCGCTTGGTATTCGGAAGAAGGTAAAGAAGACTACAAAGCAGTTTCCATTAGTTCTGCTGATGCTCAAACTAAAACTTTGAAAGATGATGGTCAAGGCGACCCCAAAGGCGGCATCAAAACCGACCATGTCTATTGCGTTCGTTATCTTGCTTCTGACGCGCTTGCTCGTGAAGCAATTGTTAAGAGTGATATGATTCCTCACGAACTTACTCTTATTATCACTGTGCCGATTTTCGCAGGCGACGCTTGTGCGGCTTCCAAAGGCAGCAAAGCTGGTACGCTCACGTTTGAGGTTCCGAGATTCCAACTTGATGGCGGTCAAGAATTCACCTTCAACATGAGCTCGAATGCTCCGATGAACCTTAATGGTACCGCAATGGTTATGAACGAAGGTTGCGACGCAAACAGCGGTAAGCTTTTCCGTATTATCGAAGCGATGACTGATGGTTCTGCGGAACAAAATTTGAAGGCGATTGCGATCGATCCCGAGAGCGCTAAGGACAAGGGCACCGTCAAAGACGTTGCGGTTTATGCGCTTTATAACGATAAAACTCTTGCTCTGATTCCGCATAGTGATTCTAAACTTAAATTCACTGTTGGAGGCCAAGCAGCAACAGATGCTACCAAGCTTGCAGCTGGAAATGTGCTTGAGGCTAAATATATTTTGAAGGAAGAACCTGAAGAAGTTGCGGAAACGGATTCTTATACGGTGCCTGCTGCTAAGGCTTAATGTGTAATGGAATTTCCAAAAAGGACCTTGCATCCTTGTAAATTTGCAAGAGGTTGCGGTGCCGATCCGTATTCGTGTGATAAATTGGAAGGAGCGGCTTGTCCCTTTCAACGTTATTGTCACAACGAAAAACGCTGGGTGCCCAACAGTTGCAAAGACAACTGTAAAAATTTTCAGTCAAAAACTGAGTAATTAGATGTTTGGGGCCGTACATGTTCTTATGTACGGCCCCAATTTCTTATTTTTACAAATGAACACTTGTTCATTATAAACTCGAAAATAATCCCACAGTTTGTGGGTACAAATAAAAATATCATTTTATTTAAAGAGGTAGTTCCATGAGTAATGTAGATATTGGATTAATCGTCTCACTTGTTGGTGTTGTCATTGCTGCGATTACTGCTATGGTTGCAATGTTTATAAAACTGAAAAACAAGTTTGGTGAATTAGCAAAAGACGGTAACTGGAAGAAACTCTATCCTATGATTCTTAAAGCTATTGCGGAGGCAGAGGCGACTGGAAAATCTGGGGCAGAAAAAAAAGAAATTGTTATGGCAGCTGTGGATTCTTTTGCGAAGGAATTAGGCATTCAATGCGAGGTTGATCAAATTTCCGACGCAATAGAATTCATTATTGATTTTTCAAAAAAAGTAAATAAGAAGTGAGGAGAAAATTATGGGACAAAAATATGAAGGCACATTGATTATTCAAACCAATGACAATTATAGTCCTACGGGCGACTATCGTTTGGAGTCAATATCTAGTCTGGCATCCGAAGAAGACATCCTGAAAGGCAAAAAAGCTTATGGAGTGCAGGGTGTGGTGTTGAACGGTTCTTATGTCGCACCTGAGAAAGATCCTGAGTCTGAACCTGTAGCGTAAACAACTATCGTAAAACACCCATAATATTGGTTATGGGCGATTGGATAGACGCATTGAATTTTGGTATTCAATATAAAAAGGTTAACAAAAAATAACTAAAGGCTCGCTATCGTAGTGAGTTAAGTAGGAGGGAGTAGAGTGGCAGTTGTTCAAGATATTTCAACTCGAATTATACAAAAACACGATACCACAGAGCAATGGGAACAATCGAACACTTTTATCCCTCGTAAGGGCGAAATAATTGCTTATGACGCCGAATACGGGGGCGATGGCGTCCAGTTGCACCCCCCACGATTAAAAATCGGTGATGGAGTCCATATCGCTTCAGCGTTGCCTTTCATTGTAATAGACGAATTGTCTCCTGTGGCGTTTTCGGGAGACTATGCGGATTTAACGAACCGACCAAACCTTACTCTCGAAGGAATAGCTGCAATTTTGGGCTTAACGGCGGCCCAGTTGCGACAATTGGTGGCTTTGGCAAAAATAACCACAGTTGATAACACCCAGGTAACGATTGATTCCAACTTAAAGGCTCAATCTTATGATACACAAAATTGAGGTGAGCTGTTATGGAATCGGGTTATAAAGTTTGGGGACAAGACATAGGGAACTTGTTAGAGTTTTTCACCATTGATGAACAAAACACTTATACAGTGGTAGACTCTCGATTTACAAACGGTAACGGGGCATATAAGAAAGGCGGTGTTGATTTAAAAACTGCTATTAGTGGTACATTTCCCGCTTCTGCAGGCGCTGATTACCCTGGCGGCTACAATTTATTGTCGTCTTATAAAACTAACGGAGCACCAATAGATGTTGCCCTCAAAGGATGCCGTCCAATTGGAATTCCTTTGAAAGACGTGGGTGCGGGTTCGTATGTTATTTACCGTTCTGGAGACAAAACATATTTTGTTTCGGGAAATCAACCGACGGGCGGAGAAGAGTTGTCTCACAGTCCGCAATATGTGTTTTTTGAATTACAAGGTCCTGGAGGTGGAGGTGGTGGCACTCAAAACCTCTATTCAGGCAGCGGGGGAGCTTCAGGGGCTTATATGTTTGGTTGTTTAAAAATCAGCAGCCCCATTTACGTCACTGTGGGACAAGGCGGAAGAGGTGGCGCTGGTGTAGCATTAGGAAAGGGAGAGGATGGCCAAACAGGCACTGCTTCTACTATACAGACGCAATATGAAGGTGTCACTTACACTTTAACCGCAGGTTCGGGGACAGGTGGAGAAGGTGGCAACAATGGAAATAAAGGTGGAACCGCTGGAACTTGTTCTTTTACGCCACAGTTAATCGATAATGTTGAACAGTATAAAATTATTGGGCAGTATCCTGGTTCTCCTGGAAGTTCTCGACGAACTCCCGCTTCTGGACAAAACGGGAAAGAGGCTGTATACAACCACTGGCTAAAACCCGAAGGTGGCTCTTTTACGCGACCTGGTGGTTCAGGGGGAAGCAGCAAAGACGAGGCTGGTTATGGTGGAGGCGGCGGAGCTTCGGTTTTTGGAGATGGAGCAAATGGAGCCCACCAAAACGATGGTATTACACCAACTGCATATGGGGCTGGTGGCAGCGGCGGCGGCAACTACGTTGGACGTAAGTATGATGGAGGAGCAGGTGCTGATGGTAGATTTATTTTGTATTATTAGGAGGGGACATGGGACAAAAATACGAAGGGACTTTAATTATTCAAACCAATGATGATTATAGTCCAACAGGGGATTATGTATTAACCCCTCTTGGTAATCAAGCAGATGCTGCCAAGGTTTTAAGGGGTTACTCGGTTTATGATGCTTATGGTAATGTTATTAACGGTGTAGGAGAACTTGGTTCTATCGATAACCCCATCATAGCAAAAACCGAAGAAGAAATGGACAAATTAAACGTAAGCGAATTTTTTGGCAAGTTTGTTAAATATGTGGGTCCGACCACAGATAAATATGTACAAAACGCTTATTATATAATTACGGAGGGTTAAGATGATTCAACGAATCATGATTGCTGATTATAATCAGCTACTCAACACTCCTATTGAAAATAAAGATTTAAGTTCTTTTTCTCCAAAAGACGCAAGTGTTGACAAAATTTATCATCATCTTGGTGCTACAACGGAGAAATTAGAGCACAACGGTCTATATCGTTCAGATGGTTCTAATTGGATAGCTTTAGATTCAACCGAAGAACTACAAAAGTATCAACAAAAGTTAACAGCGGGTCCTGGAATTACGATAGACAGCAACAATGTTATTTCCGCTTCGGGAGTGACGGCGGGTGCTATTCAGGTTGAAACACAAGCACAATTGCCTACCGTTGGCGATGTTGGCGGTGTTTATTTTGTTTTATCCGAAAATGCTGTGTACTGCTGGAACGAAAACAAGAAAACCTATCAATGTATGGGACAAAATTACGAGCATTTTATTTTCAATGGCGGAGACGCGTTGAATGAATGACACACTTATTTCAAAAAGGAGAGTTTATGGAGAAACAAATACGTACTACTTTAATTTTACGTAATGACACCAGTACCAATTGGGCTGCTTCCAAGCTTGTTTTGAAAAAAGGTGAAGTTGGTTATGATACCGATTTACACATTTTCAAGGTTGGAGATGGCACCAAAACTTGGAGCGAAATTACCATTTCATTTGTGGATTTGGCAGCCGTCGAAAAAGTAATCGGTGATGCTACCAAAAATTTGCACACAACCGATGTTTATCAGAAAGACATCACGTTGGGTGGTGACAAAGCGGCAGCGCTTGCTGAAATTACAGCACCTGTAAAAGGTGACATTGCGATCATCAGGGAAGCGTTGGTTGGTGGAAAATATCAGTATACTGCATATGTACGCGGCGAGACCAACTGGGAAGCCATGGATGGCAATTACGACGCAGGTAATGTCTATTTTAAAGATGATATCACAGCAACCACAGCGTTTGGTATTTATGCTCCTGACGCATCCGGTTCGGTTGTGTTGCCTGCAAGCGGCAAGTCTGTAGAAGAATTCTTAAAAGGAGCGCTCGCAAAGGCTAATAACACTCCCACGGTGAAACAACCGTCGGTTTCAATCAGTTTGACTGGAGCTGGAGCAAAGGAAGTTGGTAGCGAATTCACTCCTGCATATACGGTAAGTTTTAATAAAGGTAGTTATCAATATGGCCCTGATACGGGCATTACGGCAACCTATGCGGTCAGTGATACGGCTTCGCACACGGCTACTACAGCCACGGGTTCGTTTGCTAAGTTTACAGTTGGTGACAGCACCAATTATAAGGTCAGTGTTGTTGCCACACACACGGCCGGCGCCGATCCTAAAAACAATCTTGGTGCGACTGAGGGTGTAGCTGGTAAAATTGCGGCTGGCACAAAGAATGCTACTTCGGGTGCTGTTACTGGTTATAGAAACAGCTTCTGGGGTGGTGTCAACTCTAAAGAAGGCACTCCCACAAGTGCGATTATTAGAGGTTTGGCTGGTAAGAAAAATGGTGCAATCTCTGCGGGTAATACGGGCGATGCTCAAGAGAACGTTGGTGATATGCGTGTTATCATAGCTGTTCCTGCACCGAGAACCATCAATTCAATCAAAGACGTTAACGGACTGAACGCAGAGGCGTTCAGCGCATTTACCCATGTTACTGTGGATGTAGAAGGCGCGAACGGCTATGAGGCTAAGTCGTATAACGTATATTACAAAGATAATGCTGCAGCTTGTGACAAAGCGAATAAGTGGCATTTCACCGTAGCATAATAGAGGGAGGTATATACTATGTCAATGGATTTTGGTAAATTAAATTTCGCTGTTGGCTTTAATAGAACTTCTGCTTTCCCACTTGATGCTAACAGTTATTTTGAGAACTATAACGACGCTGTCACTGCTGCTGCGGGTGCCGCAGAAGTAGGCAGTGCAGATAGTGCATATTATATTGGTCAATTATTGATCGTTAAGGATACCACCGAAGGTGTTGGTCTTTATCAAATCAATGCAGGTAAAACCCTTACGAAGTTTGGTCAGGCTTCTAGCGCAGATGAACTTGCAGGCAAAATTAGTGCACTTGAAGCACGTTGCGCGGTAATCGAAGGTAAACTCATTCTTGCGACAACGGAAAAAGATGGTTTCCTGTCGAAAGAAGACAAAGCAAAACTTGACGGTATTGCTGCTGGCGCACAAGTTAACGTTCTTGAAGGTGTTAAGGTCGACGGCGTTGATGTTGAAATAGTCGACAAAAAAGTAAACATCGATTTAAGTCCCTATGCTAAGACTACGGAAGTTGAGGCTGTGCAAGCTATTGCAGACGCTGCAATGCCTAAAGCAGGTGGTGCTTTCACTGGCGCTATAACAATTCAAGCTCCGGCGGAAGATATGAACCCCGCAACGAAGAAATACGTTGATGATGCTATTAGCGGTATAACCGAATTTGAATTCAGCGTTGTTGATGCACTTCCTCAGACTGGCGAAAGGGGTATTATATATCTTGTAGCGCATGCACACGGAACGGGCGACATATATGATGAATATATCTGGGTAACCGATAAGTTTGAAAAGATTGGTAATACAGATATTGACTTGTCTTCTTATGTAACTGATGACGAACTTACAGCAGAAATCAATAAGCTGACTCTTGCACAAGTAGCTATTGGGGCTGGTAAAACACTCAAAACTATTAAACAAGAAAATGGTAAGGTTACAGTTGAACTTCAAGATATTGCAATTACTCAAGCTCAGGTTGAAGGGTTGGCAGACGCGTTGGCAGGTAAACAAGCGGCCAACGAAAATCTCGACAAGTTAAATGCCATAACCGGTACTGGTCTTGTTAAGAAAACTGCTGACGGTTACGAAGTCGATAATTCTGCATATATTACTGGGGCAGCTCTTGATGGTTATGCTAAATCAGCAGATGTCACGAGTGAAATCAGCACAGCGGTTAGCGGAGCAAAAGCTGAACTCGAAGGCGAGATTAATAAAAAACAATCTATTATTGACGCTGATCACAAATTGAGTGGTGCGTTGATTGAAGGAGCCGTAGCGAACGCGGGTGTTGCTGATTCGGTTAAAAACATTTTAACGGCCGGTGGTAAAACTTACAATGGTTCTGAAGCTGTTGAAATTACTGCTGCTGATCTTGGCGCACTGACCGAGATCCCCCAAGCCACAACCGATGCTCTTGGTGGTATCAAGCTTGGACACACGGAAGGCGGAAACGAACACGCGGTTGTGTTGGACGAAGAAGGGAAAGCTTATGTTACGGTTCCCGTACCTGAACCCCTTACGTATAACGTCCTTGTTAACGGTGGTCTTGCCATCAATGAGCAACGCGAGTTCTCAATTGCTCCCGGTGGCGTGTTGACGGCGATGATTGGGGATGGTCAAGTGACTGACGCAAAAATTAGTGCGTTGAATGTGAACAAGCTTGTCCAGACGGACGGAGATGAGCTCATTCTTAATGGCGGCACCGCAAACGCTTAATAATTTGGAGGAATAAAAACAATGGCAACTACTACACTTAATACAAGAATTGCTTTAAAATATGATACTTTAACCAATTGGAACGCTTCCGAATTCATCCTTAAAAAGGGTGAGGTCGCAATTTGTTCATTGGCGAATAGTGAGACTGCCGAACAATCCACGCCTCCTGCGGTATTGTTAAAGGTGGGCGATGGTGATCACAAATTTAGAGAACTTCCGTGGGCGAGCGGTCTTGCTGCTGATGTTTATGGATGGGCCAAAGAGGCGACCAAACCATCCTACACCCCAGGTGAAGTTGGTGCAGACAAAGCTGGTTCTGCGGCTACCGCATTGGCTGATGCTAAAAAATACACAGACCAACAAATTGGGGCTCTTCCAGCACAAGCTGAATACACGCTTGAAACCGGAGGTACTGATGGCTCGCTTGTTCTGAAAAAGGACGGTGTTGCAGTTGGTGATGCTGCTGTTGTTAAAGGCTGGGCTACGCTGCTTGCCAAAGCTCAGAAAGGTGTCGATGACGCTGCTGCCGCCGCAGCTGCTGCACAGGCTGCACAATCTACAGCAGAAGGTAAATATTCAAAACCTGAGGGCGGCATCCCTAAAACAGATTTAGCACAAGCTGTTCAAACCTCTTTAGGTAAAGCTGACACTGCTCTTCAGAATCACCAGACAGTCACTCTTGAGTCCGGTACTAACAATGGTACAGTAAAGATTACCGTTAATGGCACTGCTACTGATAATGTTGCTGTTAAAGGTCTTAAGAGTGCGGCTTATACCGAAAGCTCTGCTTATGCAACTGCGGCACAAGGTACAAAAGCTGACAATGCAATGCCTAAGGCTGGTGGCGCGTTTACAGGTGCTGTAACGGTTCAAGCGCCTACGGCAGAAATGAACCCTGCAACCAAACAGTATGTTGATACCGCAATAAATGCTGTTAAACAATTTGAATATCAAGTTGTTACTGAGCTACCCACTGCTGCACAAGCAACAATGGGCAAGATTTATCTTAAGGCTCATTCGCACAATCCGAGCGACGGGCAGCCTGATAGTTACGATGAATTCATAACAGTTCAGTCTGGGTCAACTTATAAGTGGGAGCGTATCGGCAACACAGACATTGATCTTTCTGGATATGTTCCTACAACAAGAAAAATCAACAACAAAGCACTTTCAAGTGACATTAATTTGGGCGCAAGCGATGTTGGTGTTACCGAAGCGGCCTTCCCTGGTTTGAACAAAACTGGTACCATTACTGGCATCACGATGAACGGTGCAAGCAAAGGTACTAGCGGTGTTGTTGATTTGGGAACAGTTATAACTGCTCACCAAGATATTTCGGGTAAACAAGATAAGTTGACCGCTGAACAACTTAATGCAGTCAACTCTGGTATTACCGAAGCAAAAGTTGGCACTTATGACGGTTATGCAACCACTATTGCTGGCAAACAAGATAAACTTTCGACCACACAACTCGGTGCTGTTAACTCTGGTATCACTGCAGCAAAAGTTGGCACTTACGATGGTTATGCAGGTAAGATTACTGCTCTTGAAGGCAAACCTGGTCTTGATAAAGTTGGTACGGTGACTTCCGTGTCAGCAGGTGTTGGTCTTAAGATTACGGGCACTGCAAGTGTGACGCCAAAAGTTGAAATTGACGAAAGCACCGTGTTCGTTTTTGATTGCGGTTCGGCAACGGTCAATATTGGCTAATTTTAAAAACTTAAACAAAAGACGGGGGTTTAGCGACCCCCGTCGAGCTTTGAGTGAAACCGATCTCAAAGCTTTATTTTGGCTTAATTTGAAATTGATAAGGAGGCCCAAATGGCTACTGAAAAGAAAATAACTTCGAGAATACAACAAAAACATGATGTTGCTGCCAATTGGGCAAAAGCGACAAACTTCATCCCCAAAAAGGGAGAAATTATTATATATGATGCAGAATATAATGCAAGCGGAGAAGAGACACAGGCCGTCAGATTCAAGATTGGTGACGGGTCTAAAACTGTTAATAACCTTCCGTTTGCTGTAATAGATTATAGTAGTGATATTGAAACTCTTGAGCAAAAAGTTGCAAATAACTCTACTGCTATTGGGGCTTTACAAGAAAACACCGTCCCCAAAACAAGAAAAATTAATAATAAGGCTTTGAGTTCGGATATAACTCTGGGAGCCGCCGATGTTGGTGTTAACGAAACCACATTTCCTGGACTGAAGAAGACGGGTACTGTTACTGGGGTTAAGATGAACGGGACAACGAAGAATCCTTCTTCTGGCGTTGTGGATCTGGGAACAGTTTTGACAGCACATCAAAGCCTTGATGGTAAGCAAGATAAACTTAATGATGCGCAACTTACGGCGGTCAATTCTGGTATCACATCAGGCAAAGTTTCAACTTACGATGGTTACGCAGCTCTTATTAACGGCAAACAAGATAAAATAACCTCTTCAAATAAATTAAGTTCTTCGCTTGTCGACGGACTTGGTGCTGCAGCGGCAAAAGCCGTAGACACCGCTATTAGTGCGAATTCGACAAGCACAAATCTTCCCACTTCTAAGGCAGTCGAAGACAGAATCAATGCTCATTCTGGCATAGATAAAGTTGGTACTGTTACTGGGGTTAAGATGAATGGGACAACAAAAACCCCTTCTTCTGGCGTTGTTGATTTGGGGACGGTTTTGACAGATGCGAGTAAGTTTGCTACCTCGGCACAAGGCACAAAAGCAGACAACGCTGTGCCTAACACAAGGAAAGTCAATAATAAGGCTTTGAGTTCGGATATAACTCTGGGAGCGGCTGATGTTGGTGTTACCGAAACAGCATTTCCTGGCTTGAAGAAGACGGGAACGGTCACTGGGGTTAAGATGAACGGAACAACGAAGAATCCTTCTTCTGGCGTTGTGGATCTTGGCACAGTTATTACAGCACACCAAAGTCTTGATGGAAAACAAGATAAAATCACGTCAAGCAATAAATTAGCTGCTTCGTTAGTTAGTGGTCTTGCAACGGTGGCGACGTCTGGTTCATATAACGATTTGAGTAATAAGCCTACGATACCTGATATCAGCGGAAAACTTGACAAAACAACATATGAGTGGAATAAAGAATTTCGTGCAGGTAGCAACGGAGCAATTTCTTTAGGTCGTTATAATGTTTATGATACCCAACTTACTTTTGATATTAGTTCAACTACAACAATTTCAATGAACGGCAAGCTTGTTATTGCAACTCAAAATGGTAGAATTTGTCAAGCAAAAGTATTTGGTGATGCTACTGGTGTTTTAGTATCTAAAATTGTTATCTATCAATCAGCAATTGTTAATAACAGGTCTTGGGTTGAAGTTTTTTGTAATTTTGATGGTTGGTCAAAAAATAAAGTACATATTTATGGTGTAGCTTTAGAAAGTGCAACAGTTACAAATCAAATGTCTTCTGTTACATTTACAAATGGAATACCTAGCCCAATAACTAGTGGTGATTCTGGATGGAGTGGTACAATTGATAATGATTTAAGTAATTGGACTGGTAGTGCTGGAACAATTAGTATTCATCATGGTTCAATGACATTTTCTGCCAAAAGCGGTGATACATACGGAACTGCAGGGTTCGATATAAACAATGCGGGCGACAACAGTTGCGGCGGTTGGGGCGTGGACAAAAATACTGCGCATCTTCGCCTTGGCATTGATGGAGCATGTGATATTGAATTGGGAGAAAACGCAGGTACCGCAGGACAGGTTCTCACATCTCAAGGTGCAGATAGGACACCAACTTGGACAACACCCCCACAATTCACCCTTAGCGGGACAACATTAACAATTACGGTGTAATATGGCAGATATAAAATTGCTCTTTTATTTCCCTGTTTTGGGGGATAAAAGAGGGGTAATAAGGATTAAAAGGAGAAGGGAATGGAAGCAAAATTCCAAAAAAGGTTAAGTGATTACAAGTACGCTCTCGTCTGCGATTTGGCGCAGTACGAGAGCGGCTTTGCTCTTTTAAACGTATCAACAAATGCCCTCATAGAGGTGCAACAAATATCCGTATCTCGAACTACAGATCAGCCCACCGGCGAGATGTATCAAATGTTTGACGATATGGTCAACGATTTCTTGAATAAGTATAATCTTCAAGCAGAAGACCTGCTCGTTATTAAAGAACAACTTCCTATAAACTGCGGACCTCATTCGACAGCCCAAACGCTGCAAGCGCTTGCGGCAGCACATGCAGTTTTTAACATCAATACCTATTTAAGAAAGCTTTATACCTATTCCAACGGTATACATTCGATTTCGGTCAAGACGTATTTCAAGAAACTTCTAGGAATCGAGAAACCTCAAAAAGACGATATTCGAGCAGCAGTGTGTAAATATTACGACATCGACCCCGAGTCTATCACTCGCGACGAGTCGGACGCAATTGCTCTTTGGTTTTGTCTCCGGGGGGCCAAATGGAATAAAGATATAGATGACCAAATTAAACTTGAAAAAAAGCATCGTAAAACTTTGACAGCGAAACACGCAATCAAAGAAAGCGATAAAGAAATAGAAAGATTGGAGGGACTCAAATGGGACGAACAACAGTTTACAACTCAAATCTCACTCAAGCTTGGCCTTCAGTCAGCAAGCAAAACAGACAATTAGTTAAAGAGTTTATAGATTATTGTAGGGCCAACGATCGTAGCGCACAAACCATTAAACAATATGAGGCTCAACTGAAAGTTTTCTTCTGCTGGAATTACAATGAGAACGAAGATAAGTTTTTTATTGATTTGAAGAAGCGTGATTTTGTGAGATACCTCGGCCATTTGCGTGGGCTCGGTTTGAGTTCAAACAGGGTGGCTTCTTTGAAGTCGGCGATTAGTAGTTTGGCAAATTGTATTGAAATGTTGGATGAAGACTTATATCCGAATTTTAGAAACTTGGTTAAGAGTCTTGAACCGGTGCACAAAGCACCTGTTCGCGAAAAAACGATTTTGACCGACGAACAAGTAGAAGATTGTTTGAACAAGCTTTTAGAACAAAACCAATGCCAAATTGCTTGTGCTCTTGCTTTGAGCTTAACTTCGGGAATGAGAAAGGCTGAACTTACTAGAATGAAAGTTGAATTTTTTGACGAAAATCATTTGGTTTTTGACGGCAAAATGTATAAAACAGGAATTATAAAAACCAAAGGACATGGCTCAAGCGGCAAGCAAATCCCCAAGTATGTGTTGAGAGATAAGTTCCAGCCTTATTTTGATGCGTGGATGAAACAACGCGAAGAACGCGGAATAGAATCGCCGTGGTTGTTTGTAACCGCCAGTGATGGGAAGTTTGTGCAAGCGACAGTATCACAAATGAATACTTATGCGGAAAAGATTGGCGCTTTAATGAACGTGCCTTTTTATTTTCACTGCATGAGACATTTGTGGACAAGTAATATGCAACGAGCTGGATTTCCAGATTCGGTTATTGCTGAAATTCAATCGTGGGAATCTCTCGAAATGGTAAAAAGATATTCGGATATTCCGACAGAGGAGCGTTTGGCTCAATTTTTCAATGGAGAAGACAAGGAGTAAATATGGGAAACAAGGTTTTATTATCAGATATATTGATTAATTGGTTTAATTGTCGTGACGCTTATAAAATGGGCACCACAAACGAAGAGGCCGAAAACGCTTTACAACAATGTAAACAAGATTTGCTTGTTCAATCTCGGCTTAATATGAGCGACAAGTCTTCTGCGCTTTTGTACATAATTTGGAATCTCAAAAACGTAGAAAAAGATGCCGTGGAGATGGTTATCTCTCTAGAGTGCGCAAAAGTGGTTTACGGCCTTTTGGCATATACCAACATTGAGAATGATATGGGAGAAGTTGCGGTTTTACCGGCATCGATTGACGCTCTGTATGACAGCGGTATTGTTGATGATATTTTAAAGTTTTGCGAAAAAGATTATAAATGTTTAGAGCAAATGGTTGATCGAATGATGAACTATTCTAATTTGTTCCAAATTATAGAATTGTTTGATGGACTTGACGCCGATAAGTTTAATAAAACAATTCGGGAATTAAAAAGGGCGGTTCAAAACATTGACGCCGAAACTGTTAAAAATTTAGCAACCATTACTCAAAATAATGATCCGGTAACTGTTGCCGCAGCAAAAGTGTTATCGGAAAGTGGCCTACTCAAAAGCGATGAATTGGCCAATATTGTAAAAAACACAGAAAAATAAGGCGCAATATTGTAAGTGTTTCTGGGCGGAGAATTTCCGCCCAGTTTTAGTTCACAAAGAGGGGGCAAATTATGGAAATTGATTTAACAAAGATGGTAGGAGAAATCATGCTAAGAACCGCAAATTCTCCGCTTGTTGCAAAAAAGCTTGAATTACTGCGCCCTCAGATTATGAGCTATTTGTCAGATAATTGCTTGAATATTTTTAGGCAAAAGGTAGCAGAGGTTTATCAGATCAATAGTTTTAGGAAAAACGTTGTCCCCTTAGATAGGTTTTTAGGCTCTGTTATAGCTCAAGTGGACAAATGGAGTTGTAAAATTTTTTTTGATGAGAAAATAATTAATTGGGTAGACGGCAAAGGAAATCCAATTTATAAAATAAATTATTCGAATAAGGATGAATCGAAGGTTCAGAACCTGTTCGAATATTGGCAAACACCTATTGATGGGCTTCGTGAGGACGATTATTATACCAGAGAAGCTGTAGAGGAAATTGCAAAATTTGTTGTGACTGATTTTGTTAATTTTGTTAAAGGGTTGATTCGGAGGTAGAGCATGGTAAAAAATGTTAATACCAAATTTTGAACAGTCATTTGACTATAAAACCAGCGTTCCCGAGGCGGTATTTGAAAAGGTTTGGGATAAGGAGGCACAATGGATATTAATAAAAATTTGTTAAATTTTAACAACGGGTTTGAAACTGAAACTGCTGTAAAACTGGAAGAACAAAACAAAAAATTGGTGGTTTCTTTGCGGTCGACGGAGCAAGAACTTGTTCAAATTGAACAAGAAATTAACGAAAAAACCAGCAAATTAATTGAAGAAACGGAAAAAAAAATAACCGGCAAACAAGACGAGCTGAAAAAAATTAATCTTTCAATACAGCAAAGGGTTAAAGAGTCTGCCCAGGTTAAAAAAGCAGAACAGTATTATCGCGATGTTATTACAGAGCATCCTTCTGATGTGTTAAGAATTGCTCAAGCTGAAAAAGAGCGCAACTCTACACGAGAAAAGATTCGGAAACAAATACAAAGCGAGAATACTAAAGAGCTCGAAATGCTTCGACAAGAGCTTGAGGAACTTGAGAAAACAAAGCAGGAAATATTGACGCAGAGTTCTCAAGAAATAAAAAAATTACAATCACTGCGTGATACAAAGTCAAAATCGGTAACGGCCCTAAAAGAGCAGCTTGAACAGTCCAAGAAGGCCCTTAGAAGGCTTCAAGCAGAAAAAATGGCTCAAAGTTCAAATAGGACTACCCCGGGACCGAAAGAAAACACAGGTACTGCTCCGGTTACCAAAAAGGCTTCTGTCGTTAAAGCCACGCCTCCTAGTAATATGCGGGGAAAAAGAGGGGATGATTTTTTGGGGGTACTGGGGGAAAGAATTGTTGTACAAAAAGAGGACAAACAAGAGGGGCAAAAAAAGAAGATAAGCCCTCGCTCCCCTCTCTTGCCTCCCGAAAGAGTCACCGAAAAGAGCAGGCCGCTATATCCTGACGAAATTTCACCAGAAACGATTCGCCTTGGTCAGACCATTTTTGTTCCAATGAAACTTGTCACAAGAGGTCCCAAGGGAGAATCAATCCACGACATGGTCTATTCGGGGATTAGTGAAGAGGAGTTGGTAAAAAAATATGGTTTTGGGGCCGACGAGGCAAGGAGTGTGGCCGCAAGATATTCTTCAGAGGCATATAAGAAATATTTACCCTCCTTAAAGGGTGCCCCCACTGTTTCACACATGGCGGGTATTCCTGTGGGGGCGAGTAGAGGTAAATACCAGGGGCCGGAGGCAGCAGGGCGAAAGGGCACAGCTCTCCACACAGTAGCGGAAATGGCCATTGGGGGGTGGAAAGTCAATGACATCCTTGCGGGAATTGAACTAAGCTCAAAGGGAATGGCTTCCAGGCTATCCAAAGAGCAGCTTTGGGATTTGGCTGGTGTTCGAGATTTAGAAGAGGCACTAGGAGGAGACGCAAAAGCGGTTAAAGAACATTTAGACAGTTTTGCCAAAATGGCAAAGGCACTTGTTTCTTCTAATAAAGAACCTTTAGTTGAGCAGACTTTTGGGGCTATTACGAACGTGGGTGGAAAGTTAATACCCTGGGGAGGGACATTCGATTTTTTGTCGGAGGCGACGCTAACAGATTTTAAATCCAACCAGAAAATGAGCAACAAAATGGGGTGGCAGCTAAACCTTCTTAGGTTTCTTATTAACCTCGCTCATCTTGCTGGGTATGATATTCCAAATGTTGAATCTTTACAAATTGCTCACCAACCAGCGCCCATGAGACCCGGGGATAAACCAACGCCAAAAACTTATGCTATTAAATCAATCCCTCTTGAAAAAATGGAAGAATTCGTCCCTTTAATGCTTACACAGTTTATAGAGACACAAGAGGGACGAAAAGGGTATTATAACGCCAGGCCCTTTGCTTCGGTTGGCCCTTTGTATGATTTTTCTAATCAATATAAAAAGGGTGTTACATTTAATGGGTTTACTTTAAACGCTTTGCAAAAAATGTTTAAAGCAGGCCAGCTAACTGCACAAGGTGTGCGAAAACAGATTTGGGAAGGAATAAAGAGCAGAAATCCCGAGGGAGAGATTAAACTTGGAGAACCCTTTGAGAGCTATGAAGAGTACGAAAATCTGGCGAAGCGATTGTTTAAGGGCACTGCTGGAGATACGACAAATTCTCAAGGATGGTATGACCCTGATTTTGTAAAAGCAATTTTATGGGAAGATGATTCTAAAAGAGCCCCCCAAAACCCTGAGGAACGGCTCTATCGGGATAGGATTAGGGGTGCTTTTGCACGAGCGCAACAAGAAGAGTACGACAGAGATCTTGGTGGTAATCAAAGTCCTCGAAAAGAGTGGGAGCCTCTTTCGGAAAGACTGGAGGGGACGGCGCCTGAATTAACAGAAGAAGAAGACTTAGATGCTTATTTCGAGCGAGAACAGAACAAGAATTTGCTAACGATGCCCTTTAGAGTGGGTAATATACCACAGATAGGACATCTTTTTTCAAGATTTTGGGCAGCTTCGGATGTTTATGAGGGCATATTTTCCCCATTATTGAAGCAACTTAACGAAGAAAGAGCAGAAAAAGGACAGGTACCATTGCTCCTGGAAGATGTCTTAACAGAAAGCCAAGCAAAAGAATATGAGCTGTCTAAAGACCTAAAAAAACGATTTGAGCAAGCCCAAAAAGACGAAGGGGACCAGTTTTCTCCTATTAAGGAATTTGCTAAAATAGCGAGAAACAGTAAAGACCCACTAAGGAAAGAAGAAAATTTTGATCGAGTGATTTCTTGGTGGGGTAGACTTTTAAAGAACTATAAACAATATTTTGAGACCACCCCCGAAGAAGCAGAGGCGTTTCTCAAAAGTTTGCCAGAAGAAGAAAGGGCGGCATATCGCACACAATCGCCGTCCGAGGAACTGGAAGCCATTTTTAATAAATATGCCTTAGGTGGGCGTAAGGCTGACGTTGCTCTTGATTCTGAGTTGATGAGAAAAACAATCGCCGAAGGAGCGACATATGCTACCACCACTTCTTTTAAAGAAAAAAAAGAAAAAGAAGAAGAAAACCCTCTAGTAAAGATAGAGGACATAAAAGAAAGGCTCAATGTTTTGCAGGCCGCAGAAGTTTTTGGCTTCGAAGGGGTAAAAAGCTCTGAATGGAAATATGGTGGCACTATCGTAAAAAATCCAGAGGGAAAGGCAGTTGCTTGGAAATATGGTGGAAGAGAATTCCCGGGTAAAAATCGCGACGAGTTTCGTGCAGCTCTTAAAGAAGAGATAGACATTGTGATTGAACAGCTTGGCGATCTTATGGACAAAAAAGAAGAAAAGGACGCCCAAGAATTAGCAGAAGCAGCGTCTGAAGAATCTGTCCAGGATTCTGCTCTTAAAGATGAAAAAGAAATAAGACGAGCGTTAAAAAACAAAAAAAAAGCCTTAAAAACTTCATATCGCTTATTTGAGAAGGGGAATAGGCTATATCGGGCAGAAACCGAATTGGGCGATGAGGAACGAGAGAAGTTGCGGAAATCAGTGGGTGCCCTGGCTTTAAATCTGCTTTCTTATGAACAAAGTCTCGAGCCTCATGACTATTTGTCCGAGGTAACAGATTTTATTAATTTAACACCAGAAGATAAAGAAAAGAGGGAAAGATGGATTGAAAGTGGGGGGTGGTCCACTCTTAGAAGACGAGAAGCTCCCCCAGACCACGAAACCAAGGCCAAGGAT
>ERZ780149.762-NODE-762-length-40036-cov-11.485556_pt1 | contig 40036 bp, 36 predicted proteins | sample MGYA00511367_ERZ780149 | MGnify/ENA primary metagenome ERZ780149 (study PRJEB29588, sample SAMEA2153852) | human gut metagenome | biome: human gut; feature: human-associated habitat; material: faeces | place: Denmark | collected 2008/2010 ... | reverse complement strand
TAAGTATAGCATTATTAGATATTACTTTCATAAAATCATCTGCCATCTCTTTTTCTTCTATATCGTCTGCAGGCTTATTATCATATTTCCACGAATATACATAATGAATATGTGTATCATCATACATATCAAAACAGCTCTCTGACACTACACCAACACCGAATTTTAAAGAGTCAAACATTGTATCTGAGTTGTTCGAGAAAAGACAGCTGTAATCAGATAATGCAACATAACCTGTTACTTTAAGTGCCCTTGTGCCAACATTAATTATGTCGCCGATTTTAATATTATTATTGACAGAATACATTCTATCCAATGCAATCTCGTTAATATCCTCTGCGAGTCTGCCTTCCATAACATCAACTTTATCAATATCATCTCTATTAATATAGAAACGTATTGTGCTCTGGTCGTCTTCTCTTAACTTCTCATTATTGTGTACTTTTAAAGTTTCTTCTTTATAGAAGTTCTCATATATAGTAACATTTTCTTCTTCCAGCCTGTCAATCAGCTTATCATCGGCCTTGGAATACAATTCAAAATTACCATCTTCTACATTATATTTATCAAAATATTCTGTTCTAAATCTTCCCTTTATATTTGATAAATCTTTGGATAGATTTACTATTAAATAGGTGTTTTCTAAGTATATTTTTACTGCTAAATTACCATTTATTCCACTCTTTACTATTTCACTTTTTATTCCTACTCTTGAATATAAATAAACTAATATTTTATTTAGTGATTCTTCTGTTACCTTTCTTTTTGATAAAGCTCCCCATATGTTATTTATTGGTGTTATGTTATTTAGTGATATTATTTCATTTTTTTCTTCTACTGTATTTATATCATAACCTACTAGTAAACCTAGTTTTATGTACAAATATTTTGCTTTTTCTAAGATATTTAAGTTAATTGGCATTTCATCTAGTATAGTATTTATTTCTACTATTCCATCTGTAAATGTTTTATAATCTACATAAATAAAGCCTTTTTTATTTCCTATAGTTTCTGCATACCTATAATTTATTCCGTTATTTAAAAAGTAATCTATTACTTTATTATCTATGCTATTTAGATTTAAGTTTATGTATTTTATGTTCTCGGTTATTTTCTTTATATCTTCTTCATTATTTACTTCTAGAATACTATTTTGCCCTCTCATATTATCACCATAATAATTGTATCATAATTATACAAAAAAAGAAAGTAAATAAACCTGTTGTTTACTTTCTTTTTATATTATTTTTTATGATAGAGACCTTAGGCTCTATCATACTTATGAAGACCATTCTTTGGGCTTCATAAGATTATTATAAATCTCCTGTTATAGAAGTTGAATCTGCACTAATTGTGGCTTTAAATGTTTTTCCAAACATTGCATTTGTTACTTTATTATTATCTAGCCATATGTATATATCAAATGTTGTTAATGTAGTACTACTATTTAATTCATAAGAATCTACTATTTGAAGGGGATTATTTACTGCTGCGTTATTAAAGTCTCCTGTCTTATATGGAGTCGTACTATTATTTACATATACTTCATATTTTAAGGCATCGCTTGTATTTAATCCTTCTATTACTGATGGTGTTATGTAAATATTAAACTTTCCTTTGACACTACCTTCACTTAATTTTGCTGTTACTTTTCCATGTAATCCTTCATCTTTACTATCTGATGGTGTTAATCCTTCTGCTGTTATATTTTCTACTATTTGATAGTCTATGCTAAACTTTCCTGACCCTGTCGTTAATGTTTTCTCTACTCTTGATATTAAATAGGCATAAGTAAAGCCCGCTATTAAGGCAATAAATAGAACTACTCCTAATATTGTTCCTATTAATTTTGTTTTATCTCTCATTAGTATCTCCTACTTTCTATACATTGAACCTACTTTTACTATACCACTAAACTTTTTATTCATTAGACTATTTTGATTTGCTCCACTTTCTTGCAACCATAGTCTTAATGTACAGGTATATGTTTTTGATGCACTAAATGTATTATCTGAAGTACTTAATGTTCCTATTTTTACTTCTGAAGAGGTAAAGTCTGCTCCTGTACCTGTCTTTAATGTGTTTGTCGTTGTTCCATCACTACATTTTAAATCGTACTTAAAATCACTTACTTTTAGGGCATCATCTATTGTGATATTTGCAATTGATACATTGACCGCTATTTCATATCCACTTAATTTTGTACTATCTGGTACTAATGTAAATACTGATTTGCTTGCATGTGTATCTATATCTGCTGTACTTAATGGTACTCCGGTATTTAGATTTATATATTCACTTTGATTAAATACTACTGCTACTGTCTCATCAAATGTTCCTGTTGTTACATTTACGGTTGTTCCACTACTTAATGTGTAGTAGGCATAAGTTCCTCCTAGCATGCACGCAAAAATAATAGATGTTGTAATGGCTAAAACGAATATCATTTTTTGAAACTTCATTTCTATATCACTCCTATCTATTATTTTTCTATTATTATAATACCATATTTTAGGATTATTATCAATATTATTTTTTACATTTCTAAATTGTGGTAAACTGATTGTACATCATCTAGGTCATTTAAGGTGTCTATTAGATTATTTACTTTTTCAGTCATTTCTTCATCTAGACTTATATAGTTATTTGGAATAAATGTTACTTCACTTACTAGAAAACTGTTATATCCTTTTTCTTCTAAACTATCTTTTACTTCAATGAAATTATTTGGCTCGGTATAGATAATGAAACTATCTTCATCTACTATAAAGTCTAAAATATTTAAGTCTAGAATGTCTTCCATTAGTTTATCTTCTTCATATACTTTATCTAGGACTATTATTCCTTTTCTTTCAAAAAGATAACTTACTGAGCCATCTGTTCCTAAGTTTCCACCTCTTTTGGTTAATGTACTTCTTACGAATCCTGCTGTCCTATTTTTGTTATCTGTTAGACAGTCTATCATTATAGCTATTCCTCCTGGGCCATAACCTTCATATCTTATTTGCTCGTAGTTTTCTCCTACTCCTTGATTTTTTGCTTTGTTGATAGCGGATTCGATATTGGCTTTTGGCATATTTTCAGCTTTGGCTTTTTCTACCACCATTCTAAGTGATGGGTTATTCTCGGGATTTGGATCTCCACTTTTAGCTGCTACCATAAGTTCTTTGGCTAATTTTTGAAATACTTTACTTCTTTCGCTATCTATTGCTCCTTTTTTTCTTTTTATTGTAGACCATTTACTATGTCCTGACATATTTTTTCCTCCTTACATATTACTTATTTATAATACTCTTTTTTTGATACTCTTGTCAAGTGTAGTATGATATTTTTTAATATCCGATGTATGTTAATATTGCTGGTCCTAATATTATTAATAGTATTAATGGAATAAAGAAGAAGACGGATATGATACTTATTTTGGTTGGTACTTTGGAAATGGCTGCTTTTACTTCTAATTTTCTTCTTTCTCTTAGGTAGTCTACTTGATTATACATTGTATCTATTATACTACTTCCATATATATTTGCTTGAGTTAAGGCTAATATTATGTTGTTTATGCTATCTGATGGTATTTTACTCTGCATATCACTTAAACTTTCATTTAGGCTTTTTCCATATTTTGTTTCTCTTAAGGCTTCTTTAAACTCTAATGATAATTCACTATCTATACTATTTGTTGTTATTGATATAGCCTCTACTAGGTTTCTTCCTGTCTGTAGTGATAGTGTTAATACTTCAAAGAAATATATGGCTTCTACATTTAGTTTTTTTCGTCTCTTATTTATTTTGTTATCTAAGAGTATTTTTTCAAAGAGATAATAGTATAATATTACTATAATTATGGAAAAGATATATCCATATTTGTAATTTATTAGTATTATTAGGAATATTAGTATTGATGTTATTAATCTGATATTTAGAAATGTTAAGGCATCATACTTTGAAGATACTCCTAATAACTTGATTTTGGTTTCTATCTTTTCTATTTGTTTTTTACTATATATTTTTTTGGCATCTTTTTTCATATTATACTATGCTCCTTTCTCTTATGTGTCTATTTTCATTATTCTTCTTAATAGTAATATGTAAATTATGAACATTATTATTATTATGGCTATTATCATATATCCTAAGGTTGATGATAAAAGTGGCTTAAAGTATGTTGGATTTAGGATATAGATTATTAGGGTAAATACTATTGGTATTATGAATAGTACTTTGATTATCATATTTGGACTTGCTGAGATGTTTTTTAGTTCTTCGTTTAATTTCTTTTTATCAAATAGTGTTTTTTCTATTGATGAGAAGACTTCTACTATGTTGCCTCCTGTTTTATTTAGTATTGTTAGTGATGATGATAGATATGTTGCTTCTTCTAAGTTTACTCTTTTGGCAAATCTTTCGAATACTTTATCTACGGATAAACCATATTTCATATCTAGATACATTTTTTTGAACTCATCACTTATTGGTTCTGGTAATTCTACTGATGCTATTTTTAGGGCTTGAAGTGTACTTTTTCCTGATTTAAAGGCATTATTCATTACTATTATTGCTCTTAATAATTCGTTTTCTATTTGTTTTGTTTGTTTTTTGTAATAGAAATATAGAAATATATCTAGTAAGTAGTAACCTAATATTCCATTAATTAATAGCATTATTATACTTATTCCTGTTGTGAATATACTTGAGATTACTACTAGTAGGAGGAATAGTATGGATATTACTATTTTGTTAGTTATGAAGTCTATGTTTTTTAGTTTATCTCTATTTTTGTATTTGATGTATTTGTCATATTTTTTGGCCGCTTTATTTAGATAATTTATTTTCTTGATGTTTTTTCTATTTTTTTCTAAGAAGATCATATATTTTTCTTTTATTTTATCACTTAAAGGTATGTTATTATCTTTTAGCGGCTCTAGACTATAGAAGGATATTCTTTTTTCTTTTTTCTCTGTTATTTTTTGTTTTATTAGTAACATGATAATTATAAATATTATTATAATTACTACTACTTTTATTATTAATTCTATATTCATAATTATCTATCTCCTTTTTATTCGAATATGTCTTCTATTTTTGTTATTCCTTTTCTTATTATTTTATCGTATACTAATGGTTTTTTCTTGGCTACGGAAAACTCTCCTACTACGCTATTATTTTCGGATAATCCTCTTTGTTTATAAGCAAATATTTCTTTTACGATTATTTCTCCATCTTTTATTCCTTCTAACTCACTTATTCCTGTTATTTTTCTTTTTCCATCGGATAATCTATCTATTTGAATGATGATATCGATAGCATTTTCTATATATCCTCTTACAGCGGATACTGGTATTTCCATTTCATTCATTAGTATCATGGTCTCTAATCTATTTAGAGCATCTATAGGATTATTTGCATGAAGTGTTGTTAGAGAGCCTTCGTGTCCTGTGTTCATTGCTTGCATCATATCAAAGGCTTCTTTTCCTCTTACTTCTCCTACTATTATTCTATCTGGTCTCATTCTTAGGGAGTTTCTTACTAGGTCTCTTATTGTTACTTCGCCTTCACCTTCATAGTTTATTAACCTGGTTTCTAGTGATATTACATGTTTTTGGTGTAACTTTAATTCGGCAGCATCTTCTATTGTTATTATTCTTTCATCTTCTCCTAGAAATCCTGATAAGATATTTAAAAGGGTTGTTTTTCCTGTTCCTGTTCCTCCTGAAATTATGATATTTAATTTTGCTTCGACAGCAACCTCTAGAAATCTTGCCATATCAACGGTTAGACTTCCTCCTCTTAAGAGGTCATCTATGCTTTCTAATTTTTTATTGAACTTTCTTATTGTTAATACTGGTCCTTTTAGACTTAGCGGTGGTATTACGGCATTTAATCTTGAACCATCTCTTAATCTTGCATCTACCATTGGATTCGCGGAATCTATTGTTCTTCCTAAGGGCTGTACTATTCTTTGAATTGTTCTTATGATATGCTTATCATTTATAAATGAAACTGTTTCGTCTTTTACTATTTTTCCATCTATTTCTACATATATTTCATTTGGAGCATTAACCATTATTTCGGTAATTGCATTATCTTCTAGTAAAGGGGTTATTGGACCATATCCTGTTATTTCATTTTGTATTAAATTGAAAACATGATTTCTTTCTAGATTGGATAAATCGTATCCTGATAGGGCTAAATCTATTTCATTATTTATGTAATCTTCGGGCATGGTGTCTTCTGGTATATTTTCTTCTATTAGGTTTTGAACTATTTTTATTCTTATTTCTTCTAGTAATCCTTTATCGGTAAATACTTCATAATCTTTTACTTCTTCGTTAGTGGCCATTACTTTTGGCTTTATTTCAAAGGCTTCAGTTAATGTTTTTTTATTCATTATTTTGCCTCCTTACCATATTTGTCATCTATTAAGTCAAGAGACATTTTCTTCATATTATTTACATCTTTGGAATGAAAAATATTTATATTATTATTTAGTGTTAGGATTTCTCCTGCCGTTACATATTTATCTATATTTTTGATGTAATAATTTTTTGATATGGTATAATCTATGTTATTTTTTATTATTGTTCTTATATCATATAAACTTAAATAGTCTTTTCCTGTATCTCTTGAGTTGTTTAATAGTACTAGATAATTTTTCTTACCTGTATCTTTAAATATGCTTACTAGACTCTTCATATTTTTTAGGTCTACTATATCATTTGTTATTATAAATAGTGTCATATAGGAGTAGTCTAAGGCTGTTAGGTTTATTTCATCTAATATGTGATGAGTGTCTACTAATACGACATCATATTCTTTTTTTGCTAAATCAAATATTAATGGTATGTATCTACTTTCTACTTTGACTCCCATTCTTGGGTCTTTTGGGCATGCTAAAACATCTATATTCTTGTTATATGTTGTTATATATTTTTTTAATTCAGTGAATCTATTATTTGCCATACTATCTATCATTGTATAGATATCTTTAGTATTTTTGACATTAAGACTTACTGCTACTCCACCTGAATATAAATCTAAATCTATTATTAATACTCTTTTTCCTAGTTCACAATATATGCCCGCTAGATTAAGAGTCATTGTTGTTTTTCCTACTCCACCTTTTACTGATGATATGGTTACTACTTTTCCTGCCATAGTATCACTTTATCCTCTCTATTTCTTTTTTATCTTCTATCTTTTTTCCTTTGTAGTGAGTATTTACTTCTGCTAGTTGAAGATTGAATACTTTTCCTATTGCTGTTTTTATTTCTTTAGTTATTTTTACTTCTATTTGTTCACTATCTATTGATACTGATATATAATTTGGATTATCTATATTTTTTGTTATTAGTTCTATTAATTCTGATTCTTTTACTTCTTCTATGTTATCTAAGCCATAGTCTACTGTCATGTATGCTACATTGGATAGTCTGTTTTTTTCATATATTATACCTGCCATATCATAGACTAATGTTATTATTAGTAGAAAGATTGGTATTATTACTACAAACATTACTAAGGCTTGTCCCTTATTATTTAACTTATTCATTAGGTATATTCCTTTCTATATTTACTATATAAGGATTACCTAATACTCTATTTAACCCTGGTGTTATTATTTTTACTTTTTCACTTATTCTTACGTTTGTGTATTTTTCTTCTTTTTTTATACTTAATTCTGTGTTGGGATAAGTATTTTGTATTTCTTCTACTGATATACCACTTTTTAACATATCTACTATGTCTACACTATTATTCTCTAGTTCATTCTTTTTATTTAATATCATACCAAAATCTATTACGGCAAATAGTATTAGTATAAATATGGGTAAAATAAGAACAAATTCTACTAACGCCTGACCTTTTCTATTCATAGAACTTCTCACTCTCCCTATTTTCTATTTTATTATATCAAATTATGATGAAAAAAGAAAGATTTTTTTATCTTTCTTTACTTTTTCTTTTTAGTTTGATTCTTTTTAATATTATTTTCTTGTACTTTGGTTGTTTCTTTCTTTGGTGTTACATCTTTTTTAGGCTCTACTGATACTATTTTTTCTTCATCATCTTTTTTGAAGATTAAGTATAGTAATCCTAGTACTACTAATATTATTAGAATTATTATTACTATTTTTTCTGCTGTATTTGATGAATCTTCTATTTCTGTTAAAGCATCTTTTTTCTCTGCTTCTTTATCTACTGTTATTTTATATTCTCTTGTACTTCCATCTTCTGCTGTTACAGTTATTGTTACAGTGTTATTTCCTTTTTTGAACTTTTCATTTCCAGTTATTTCAACTCTTGATTTGTTACTTTCAGGAATTGCTTTTATATCTAATGAAGTTACATCACTTTTTACTTTAATTTTATATTCTAGTGTTTCTTTATCGAATGTTATTTCATAACCTTCTATTTCTAATGATTTTAAATAGTTATTTGATGAATAATAGTATACTACTGGAGTTACTACTGGTTTTGCTTCTTTTATTATGTATACTGTATATACTTTTTTCTCTCCAGACTCTGATGTTACAGTAATATTGGCTACTGTTTTATCTTCGGTTAATTTGTACTCTATTAATCCATCTACTACTGAGTTTATGTCTTCTAGTCCACCAGATAATATTACACTCTCAGTGTCATATGGTACTGTTAATGTATATACCGTTACATCTTTATCAAATGCTATATCAAATGTTCCTACACTTGATTTTAGTGAACTTAGGTTGTTATTTGAACTAAGACTTCTAGTAACATTTATTTCTTTTGTTATTGAAGTAAACTCTTCTATGCTATCAATTGTATCTTTAGCAAGTTCTCCGCTTAATGATACTTCTCCTGTTCCTTTTGAAATTGCTGTAAATGTTAGTGTTAGTAGTACTTCATCGCTTCCTATTTTCGTTCCTACTGCTACTAGATTATTGTCCTTTACTTCAGACATAAGTTTATCATTAATTTTTATATTTGTTAATTTTAATACACTGCCATCAGTAGTTACTTTAGCATTTATACCATTTATATAATCTAATGCATTGCTACTATTTACTAGTACTTGTAGGTCAAATGTATCTCCTACTACTATCTCACTTGGTACTTCTCCAAATACAAGTGATAAATCTGTATTTTCTATATAGTCATTTGAACCATTATTTAAAGCATTGTTAAAATGTACTATATCATGAAAGTTTAATGTTCCTTTTTCTTCATCTGACTTTCCAATTACATCCATTGATAATACTTTATTTTCTTCTAGGTAATCTTTTAATGTTTTCTCTATATCTTCTTTTGTAAAATGGTTATCTCCTGTATTATCTCCTGTTATCACAACTAAATATGTATAAGTACCTATATCTGTTTTTGTGAACTCTAATTTGTAATTATTTTTTATTTCACTATTTAATACTTCTTCATCTGTTAAATCTAGTTCTTCATTATTTTCATTATATACTTTTAACTCTAAATCTGTATTTTCTAATTTATCTAATAAATCACTTATTTTTGATACTTCTAGACTACTATTATAATTAATTGCATCTTCATATAGATATCCATTATCAAATGATAAGTCATATATTTGTGATAGTTCTTCATCACTATTATAGTAGTTTAGAGTTGCATTATATGTATATTCCATTCCATATTCTACTTCTCCATTATCGTCTAATTTTTCTACTACAATAGTATCACTAGTGTTATAGGTTCCACTTGTTAGATTTCCTGTATTGGTAACACTACCATTTATTATTAATTCTGGTATCTTGCTTCCTACACCTTTATATAACTCTTCTTCTCCTTTTGTAACCTTATAAATACTATATGGAGATAGGTCTCCTGGAATTATTACTAAGTTTTGGGTATACTCTTTTGCTTCATCAATGTTGTATTCTCCTGTTGATATTTCTCCTAGTGTCTCATTTATAGGCTCTACTTCACCACTATTTAGTGCTCCTACTAATCCACTTTTAACTGTATCTACTGTATATGTTATTTTATCTTTATATACTACAGTATCTTCATCTTTTACTGTTATTACTAAGTCAAATACTCCATTATATATACTAGATACTTCATTTAACTCGTATTTATTTTCATTATTTAACTCTGTGCCTGTTTTTGTTATTGTTATTTTATCTCCTATTTCAGGTACTTCATCTAAATATGTAAAAATTGACTGTAATTCTACTGTGTATTCTTTTTCTTCATCATAATCTTTTTTCTCACTTGTATATGTTAATTCATATTTTTCTACATATCCAAATTCATCATCAGTAACTGCTGTTAATGAAGTTATTAATGATTTAGTCATTATTTCATCTGCTAAAACAGTTACTACTGATGATAACTGAGAAAATAACATTGTAATTGCTAAAATTATTTTACTAATTTTTGTTATTTTTTTCATTGTCATCTTTCCTTTCTTTGTTATTATTTTTTTGTGATCTTATGTAATATCCCCCAACAACACCTCCATAGTAATTTATGTAAATGATAAAATGGTTTATCGCCCTCTATCATTTTCAAAATAATTATAGCACATTATCCTTTATTTTTATTATACTTTACACTTTTTTGACATTTTTTTTGAAAAATATTTGTTTTTTTAGTATTATTCTCCTAAATATTGGTAAATACAATGCTTTTATTATATTTTTTTCTTGACTTAGAATATATTTAATTATATAATATTATTGCTTAGCAGCAGATACTATTTTTTTGTAATGTGTCATTTATAAGTAACTATAAGCTGCATAGCGAAAGTATGATAAAGACACCCTGCAAAATAGTAGTATACTTCTCTAAGAGAAGGAGGAATGAAGATGGCTAGATATACAGGCCCAAATAACAAAAAAGCAAGAAGAGTATCATTTTCTATACTTGAAAATGGTAAGGATATTGCAAAAAGACCTTATGGTCCAGGACAACATGGTAAGGATAGAAAAAGAAAACCTTCTAACTACGCTGTTCAATTAAATGAAAAGCAAAAAGTTAGATTTATGTATGGTATTTCTGAAAAACAATTCAAAAAATTAGTTAATGATTCTGCTAAAATGAAAGGTGTTCATGGTGAAAACCTACTTATCTTATTAGAAAGTAGATTAGATAACATTGTTTACAGAATTGGTTTTGCTACTACTAGAAGAGGAGCAAGACAACTTGTTAATCATGGTCATATTACTGTTAATGGTAAGAAAGTTGATATTCCATCATATAGAGTAAAACCTGGTGATGTTATTGCTATTAAAGAAAACTCTAGTGACCATAAAGGAATTGAAATTGCACTTGCTAACAAAATTAAAAGACCTGATTTCATTAACTATGATGAATCTAAGAGAATTGGTACTTATGTTAGATATCCTGAAAGAAGCGAATTAAACGCTGAAATCAATGAATCATTAATCGTTGAATTCTATAGTAGAGTATAATTATTTACTCTACTTTTTTATATTAAAACTAGCCGGATTCGACTAGTTTTCTCTAAATTAATAAAATGACTACAATAGTATAGTTATAAGTAATATTTAAAGTCGGAGTAATTTTGAGAGTAAAATAAATAAAAACCCTTATTTTATAAGGGTTTATTTCTTTCATCTGGTGGCTCCAGCGGGAATTGAACCAGCGACACAAGGATTTTCAGTCCTCTGCTCTACCGACTGAGCTATGAAGCCAAAATAAATGGCGGTTCCGACGGGAGTTGAACCCGCGATCTTCTGCGTGACAGGCAGACGTGATAACCACTACACCACGGAACCATTGGTTGCGGGAGCTGGATTTGAACCAACGACCTTTGGGTTATGAGCCCAACGAGCTACCGAGCTGCTCCATCCCGCGATAAACAATCTTAAAAATATGGCGGAGGAATAGGGATTCGAACCCTAGCGCCACTTTCGCGACCTGCTGGTTTTCAAGACCAGTCCCTTCAACCAGACTTGGGTATTCCTCCAAAATAATATTTGGTGCCTGAGGTCGGACTTGAACCGACACGAGGGTTAAATCTCGCAGGATTTTAAGTCCTGTGCGTCTACCTATTCCGCCACTCAGGCAACATTGCATATTTTTTTGCTTGCTAATTAATTATATAACATTTTTTTTGGTTTGACAACCTTTTTTTGTAATTTTTATTAAAAATATTGTATTTTTTTTATTTTTGGTATATAATATCATTGTGTTTTGAGAAAATGCGCCCATAGCTCAACTGGATAGAGCGTTTGGCTACGGACCAAAAGGTTGTGGGTTCGACTCCTACTGGGCGCACCATTTTGATAATTAATAGGACTTACTATCCTATTTTTATTTTATGTTATTTAATAAATAATATCTAATTTGAAAGACTTTAGGCTTTCAAATTCTTTTTGAAGACAATAAGGCTTCAAAAATACTTACAAGACCTTAGGCTTGGAAGTTAACAAATAATAGCCTACAACTTAATTATATTATAGAATATACTATTTATGATTAAGGAGGTTTTTATGAAAAGAACATTAGTTAGTGTTATTCTATTTTTAATAGTAGTTTCTGCTGTTATAGTAGGTGCTGTTATGAAAAAGAATAATAATAATTCTGACCTTACTAAAGTAAAAGTAGCAGAAGTTGCTCATAGTATCTTCTATGCTCCACAATATGTTGCTATTAGTAATGGTTATTTTGAAGAGGAAGGAATTGAGATTGATCTTACTCTTACACCTGGTGCTGATGCTGTTATGTCTGCTGTTTTATCAGGAGATGTTAATATTGGTTTTTCTGGTACTGAGGCTACTATTTATGTCTACAATGGTGGTGAAGAAGATTACCCTATTACTTTTGCTGCTCTTACTAAGAGAGATGGTGCATTCTTAGTATCTAGAGAAAAAATAGATAATTTTACTTTAAATGATTTAAAAGGTAAAACTGTTATTGGTGGTAGAGTTGCTGGTATGCCAGAGATGACTTTTGAATGGGCTCTTAGAGAAAATGGTATTGACCCTAAAAAAGATTTGAATATTGATACTTCTATTGCTTTTGCTGCTATGCAAGGTGCATTTATTGGTGGTACTGGAGACTTTGTTACTCTATTCGAACCTAATGCTACTTCAGTAGAAAAAGAAGGACTTGGTTATGTTGTTGCTTATGTTGGTGAGTATGGAGGTGCTGTTCCTTATACTGCTTACAATGCTAAAAGAAGTTATATCGATAAAAATCCTGATATTATTAAAGGTTTTTCTAGAGCTATAAATAAAGGATTAAAATTTGTATCTGATAATGATGCTGAAACAATAGCTAAAAGTATTATTAGTTTCTTTCCTGATACTGCATTAAATGATTTGACTACTATGATTGATAGATATAAGAAAGGTGATGCATATAGAGAGACTATTAGTATTAATGAAGATGAATGGAGGCATATTCAAGATATTATGATAGCAGCAGGCGAACTTGATAGTTATGCTCCATATGATAAGTTGATATATGAAAAATACTTTAAAGAATTCGAATGATATATTAATTATTGATAATTTATCTAAAATATATCATACTAACGATAGTGAAATAACTGCTATTAAAGATTTAAATTTAAATGTTAAAGATAGTGAATTTATTGCTATTGTAGGTCCTTCTGGATGTGGTAAAACTACTCTTCTATCTATTTTGTGTGGTCTTGAGGATAAGTCTTATGGTAATATTATCTTTCCTAATGGTAAGGCTAAAATGGGATATATGCTTCAAAATGATACTTTATTTCCTTGGCTTAATATTTTGGATAATTGTCTTTTGGGGCTAAAGGTTAGAAAAGAAATTACTGAAGAAAATAAAAATAAGGTTATTTCTTTACTTAAAACTTATGGTCTTGGTGACTTTATCTATAAATATCCTAGTAATCTATCTGGTGGTATGAGACAAAGGGCTGCTTTGATTAGAACTCTTGCTATTAATCCTGATATTCTACTTCTAGATGAGGCCTTTAGTGCCCTTGATTATCAAACTAGACTTGCTGTATCTGATGATGTATGGAAAATTATTAAGAATGAGAAAAAGACTACTATTATGATAACTCATGATGTTGCCGAGGCTATTTCTATGGCTGATAGAGTTGTTGTTTTAAGTGATAGACCCGCTAGTGTTAAAAAGATTTATTCTATTGATATGGATAATAAGGGTACTCCTACTCATAATAGGAATCTTAAGGAGTTTAGATTTTATTATAATGATATATGGAAGGATATTGATATTCATGTATAGTCTTGAACACAAAAAATATCTTAGAAGAAAAAGAAATAAAATGATTCTTATTACCTCTAGTAGACTACTTCTTGCTATTTTACTTATTGTTATTTGGGAAGTACTTGCTAGATATAAAATTATTAATACTTTTATTACTTCTTCTCCTAGTAATGTTGTTAATACTATTGTTTCTTTATACAATGATAACAATCTATTTAACAATATATGGACTACTATTTACGAGACTTTAATTAGTTTTGGTCTTGGTACTGCTATCGGAACTCTTCTTGCTATGGTATTCTGGTACTTTAACTTTATTTATAAAGTACTTGACCCTTATCTTACTATTCTTAATAGTCTTCCTAAGATTGCTCTTGGTCCTATTATCATTATATTCTTTGGAGCTAATATTAATTCTATTATTATTATGGCTCTTCTTATCTCTGTTATTGTTACTGTTATCACTGTATATAATGGCTTTATTTCTACTGATAAGAATAAGATTGATTTACTTAAATCTTTCTCTGCTAATAAAATGCAAATATTTAGATATGCTATTTTACCTAGTAGTTACCCTACTATTATAAGTAGCCTTAAGATTAATATTAGTATGACTTTGATTGGTGTTATTATGGGTGAGTTTCTTGTATCTAAGGAAGGCATTGGTTATTTAATTAATTATGGTTCACAAGTATTTAATTTGAACTTAGTTATTTCAGGTATTATTATTTTGATGATAGTCTCTTATCTTATGTATATGATTGTTAGTTATATTGAAAAAATACTGGTCAAAAATGATTAGTATTTTTACTCGTATATAATGTATCAATAATGTTTAGTTTCTTTCTATAGACATTTACTTTTCTATATTCATTTGGTACTATTATTATGTTATTAATATGATTGTTTCTAAAAGAAGTGATTATGTATATAGTATAGAATGACATAAAAGTATTCTGTATTATATATCGTAAAAAAGATTAAATGTTGATATTTTTAAAACATAAAGAAAGTGAGGAAAGAGATATGGCTACTGAAATTAAAGAAAAAATGAGTTAGAAGAAAAGAAAAATATTATAAAAATATTTGAAACAACGAATATTAGAACAAAATGGGATGCTGAAAAGCAAGATTACTATTTTAGTGTTGTTGATGTTATCAAAGCATTAACTGATAGTTCAAATCCAAGAAGATATTGGAGTGATTTAAAAATCAAACTAACTAATGAAGGAAGTGAGTTGTACGAAAACATCGTACAACTGAAATTACAATCTGCTGATGGAAAATTCTATAATACGGATACGCTAGATACAAAAGGAATATTAAGACTTATTCAAAGTGTGCCCAGTCCTAAGGCTGAACCTTTTAAACTTTGGTTAGCTCAAATTGGTAGTGAAAAAATTGACGAAACATTCGACCCATCAAAAGCAATTGATAGAAGTATTATGATTTATAAATCACAAGGCTATAGTGATGCTTGGATTGAAAAAAGATTAAAAGGTCAATTACATAGATTTCAATTAACCGATGTATGGAAATCAGGTGGCATAAATGAGTCTATGGAATATGGTATACTAACAAATGAAATATATAAAGCTTGGTCTGGTATGAAAGCAAGTCAATATAAAGAATATAAAGGAATTAGAAAGGAATCGTTGAGAGATAATATGTCCAATTTAGAAATCTTATTAACGGACATTGGTGAGGTTGCCACAAAAGAATTAGCAAAGACATATAATCCACAGGGATTAATATGTAAATGTCAATATCAATAATATAAAGCAAATAAAATATTTTAAAATTATGCTTAATTTAAAAAGCAATGATAGTATTTTTCTTTTTGCTTGCATATAATGTATTAATAGAACTTGAAGTGATTTGACATTTTAGTGGGAATCTGCTATAATTTAGTCATGTGATGGCACATTATTCTAGTCAATTTAACTTACTATGAAGGTGAACCTAAAAGCTCACTAAAGAGCATACCTGTGAAACTTCTGGTGTTTGCTTTATGCGCCCAGCTTAGGGTGGATGCTGGAAGGTAAGGCGTTTGGGCGGTCATAACGGCATATGATACTACCCCAATCTCCGTGGAGACCTATCTTTGTGTTTTATATGATTAAGATACGAACTAGGATTAAACCTACTATGTGGGGAAACTTGCGAGTAGCGTAGCTTGTCTTGAGTGAATATGGGGAATAATTGATCAGTTAGATATTTCCTTGCTAGCTATATCTAATATTGCAATTTGAAACCATGTTTGCAAAAAAGAATTAATAGTAAGAAATTGCTTGAGGAAATCTCCTAGAGTGACATTTCTATGGGATTACAGTATGTACTAAGTGGTAATCAAGTCATATATTTGGTGACAATATATTGTCTTCTTTAAAGGGTAACCACTAATTTGGTAACGAATTAGTAGAAGATAGGGAAAGCCTACTTGACCTAAGACATAAAGTTAACTATAGAAATTGCCATTTTATGAAGTAAGGCCTTTTGGCCTTTTTGTTGTATTTAGAAAGGATTGTATATGAAGAAAAAGAAAAAAAATAGTTGGCCTCTTATTGTTACTATACTTGCTTTTGGTATATCTCTACTCTTCTCTTTTATATCTGAATCTATTATGCCAAAAGTTGGTATTATTATAGGTATCATTATTCTTATAGCATTTATTCTTATTGGTATTATTTTTGATATGATAGGAGTTGCTGTTACTTCTTCTGATGAAGAGCCACTGCATGCTATGAGTTCTAAAAAGATTAAAGGTGCTAAGAAAGCTGTATCTTTTAAGAAGAATGCTGATAGAGTATCTTCTTTCTGCAACGACGTTATTGGAGATATATGTGGAATTATTTCAGGGTCTGCTGGTGTTAGTGTAGCAAAAGGTATTTCTGATAATTTTAATTTTAATTTATTTTATACTGGTCTTATTGTTACGGCTTTAATCGCGGCCGCTACTATTGGTGGTAAGGCTTTTTGTAAAAGAATTGCTATAGATAATAATCATAAAATTGTTTATTTGACCGCTAAGGTTATTTCTAAATTTGAAAAGAAAAAGAAGAAACATAATTAGTAATCTAATCTTGTTTCTTCTATTTTTATTCTTTGTTTTATTCTTGTTAAATATTTCTTTCCTTTTTCTTGTTTATTTTGACTATGGGCTAATATATTACAATATTGTACTTTATATAGTTTTATTGCTAATCTTATATTATCTAGTATTAGGTTATCTTCTATTCTTGTATTATGATTTGCTACTAAATATGTTATTCTTTTTATCTTTTCATCTTCATATCCTAACCTTTTTAATATATGGCTTGACATTTCTGCTGATACTTCTTCGTGTGGTCTATCCTCTAATACTTTATTTTTCTTATAAGAAAATGGTTTACCGATATCGTGTAATAATAATGCTAATCTTACTTCTATATCTTCATCTGAATTGAATAAGGTTAGTAAAGTATGATTCCATAAGTCTAAATTGCTATCTTTTTCTTTATATCCATTCATATATTTTATTTCTGGTATATAATCTAATACTGTTTCTATATTATTGTTTATTGCCATAACTACATTATCTTCTTTTAATATTCCTTCTATTATGTTATATTTTTTCTCTTTCATTTTTTCTTCTCCTTCGTTTCGGCAATATATTATACCATACTTTTCTAATTTTGGCTACTAATATTTAATAATATTCCCATACTAAACATGGTTATTAATAGACTACTACCTCCATATGAGAGAAATGGAAGGGTTACTCCTGTTACGGGAATTAAACCTACTACCACCATTAGATTTAATATAGCTTGAAAGGCTAGACCGAATGTTATTCCAAATGATAGGTATTTTCCAAATAAATCTTCTGTTTTCATTGCTATTTTAAATCCTGATACTATTATTGTTATGAATAATGTTGCGACAATTAAAACTCCCATAAAGCCAAATTCTTCACTTATTATAGAGAATATGAAATCTGTTTGAGGCTCTGGTAAGTAGAAATGTTTTTGGACTGAAGATCCATATCCTAATCCTAATAATCCTCCTGGTCCAATAGCATATAATGATTGAATTATTTGGAATCCACTTCCTAATGGATCATTCCATGGATTTAAAAATGATACTATTCTTTGCATTCTATAAGGGGCTATTATTATTAGAGAAGCGACTCCTACTAAACCTAGTGCTCCTATTTTTATAAAGAAATTCATTTTTACTCCACTAGTGAATAGTAATACTACTATTGTCATTACTATAACTACTCCTGTTCCGAAGTCTGGCTCTAACATAATAAGTCCAAATACTAATAGTAATACTCCTAATATTGGTAATACTCCTTTTTTTATATCTTTTATTTCTTTTTGATTATTTGATAGATACTTTGATGTAAATATTATTAATCCTAATTTTGTAAACTCTGATGGTTGAATACCAAAACTTCCTAATCCAAACCAACTTCTACTTCCATTTCTTACTGTTCCTATTCCTGGTATTAATACAAGTGCTAATAATACTGTACATATTATGAATATTATATTTGCTCTTTTTTTATATTCTTGATATGGTATTTTTGATATTATTAATAATGATAAATAACTTACTATTAAAAATAGTCCTTGTGATTTTAAATATTTATATGGGTCATTAAACTTGTATTCTGTCCATACACTGGAGGCTGAATATATCATTATTAGTCCAAATATACTAAGTAGTATTACTCCTATTAAAAGGAATGTTCTCTCTCTCTTCAAAGTATCACCTTATTATATTTTATTATTTATATTATATAATTATTCTTTTATTTGCTTTGTGTATTATATTCACGGTATATACTTTCTAACTTAGGGATATATAAATAAAAAGGAAGTGACTAGTACTTTCTTTATCTACATTTATCTGACATTATCATTCATCCACATTATGTTAAACTAAGTATAAATACAATACCAATTTTTTTGTGAGGAAGACTACTAAGGCTTACTCACACCACGGAATATCTTTGGGATGAAGTGGAAAAAAGAAAAGACTACTATTAGCAATCTTTATAACCATACTCCATATACTAGAGCACATAAACTTAGAATAAAACCTACTATCCAAAAGACTTTTACTATATCATTTTCTCTCCAACCTAGTCTTTCAAAGTGATGATGGATTGGAGTCATTAAAAATACTCTTCTTTTTAATAATACAACAGAGGTTATTTGAATTATTACAGTTAATGTTTCTATTACAAATACTCCTCCTATTACCGCTAACGACAATTCGTGAGATGTTAATATTGCTATTGTTGCCATAGTTGCTCCTAGTGTTAGACTTCCTGTATCTCCCATAAATACTTTTGCAGGATTGGTATTATATACTAGAAATCCCATTATAGCTCCCATTAATATGAAGCAGAAGATACCCATATCTGTATTTCCTTCTATCCACCAACTTCCCATTGCTATTAAACCAAAGGCTAAGAATGAGATAGCGGATAATCCTCCTGCTAAGCCATCTAAACCATCTGTTAAGTTTACAGCATTTGATGAGCCTACTAGTAGGAATAGGATAAATACTCCATAAAACCATCCTAGATTCCATTCTATTCCTAAAGCAGATATTCTTAAATAGGAATCTCCAGCAGTATATTCTCTAAATAATACATAAAATACTAGAGCTACTATTAACTGAAGTAATATTTTTTGAAATTGTGTTAATCCTTTATTTGTTTTTCTTCTTAAACTTATAAAGTCATCTAGAAATCCTATTAATCCATATGACATAAATACAAATAATACTATTACTAGATTTACTGAATATTCTATTTTCCCTGTTAATAGTAAGAATAATGTTATTAAAAATGTTGGGATGATAAATATTAATCCTCCCATGGTTGGAGTTCCTGCTTTATTTCGGTGTGCTTCAACATATATATTTATATTTTGGCCTGCTTTTAACTTCTTTAGGAATGGTATTATTATAAAGCCAAATATTGTTGCAGCGATAAATCCTAACATCAAGGCAAATAATGATTTTGTTAGTGTTAACATTATTCTACACACTCCTTTTCTAGATATATTATATCATATTTAATATTAAATAAATATATCTTTTACTTTACTTTACATTGTTTTTGTAAAGTTTTATATATTCTTCTTGCTAATACTATTTTATCCTAGATATAATCTTATACTTGAGTATTCTGGTAGTCTTGTTCCTCCACTTGGAGACTGATTTATGATTGTATTTCCACTGCCACTATATTCTATAGTGAAGTTTTTTAATTTTGATGAGGCTTCTTTTTTGGTTAAACCTATTACATTTTCTACTTCATAGTATTTTTGATCATACCACTGATACTTTTTTTCTGTCCCTCCTTCTTGTTTTGGTATATCTAAGGCTACGATGGCGTCTTCTAAGATATTTTTTACTATTGGTGCTGATACTGTCCCTCCATACTGTGTTACTCCTTTTGGATTGTCTATGGCTAGGTAGACTACTATCTTGGGGTCATTTGCGGGCAGAAATCCTATGAATGATACGATATAGTTTCCATGCATATATACTCCATTGTTTACTTTTTGAGCTGTTCCAGTTTTTCCTCCTACTCGGTATCCATCTATGTAAGCATTTCTTCCTGTTCCTAGTGATACTACTGACTCTAATGTCATTCTTACTTTTTCACTTGTTTCTTTGGTTACTATGTTTTCTCTTGTTTTTACTGGCTCTACTTCTTTGATTATTTGACCTGTTTCGTGCTCGGTTATTCTCTTAACAATATAAGGCTTATATAAAGTACCTCCATTAATTGCTGCGGAGACTGCTGCTACCTGTTGAAGGGCTGTTACACTTACTCCTTGACCAAAGGCGGTTGTTGCTAGTTCAACTGGTCCTACTTTATCTAAATTGAATAGTATACCAGAACTCTCACCATTTAAATCTATTCCTGTTTTTTTTCCATAACCAAACTTATATATGTAATCGAATAGTGTTTCTTTTCCTAGTCTTCTTCCTAGTTCAACGAATCCTGGGTTACAGGAGTTTTGGACTACTTCTAAGAATGTTTGGGAGCCATGTCCTCCTGCTTTCCAGCATTTTATTCTAGCACCATCTACATTTACTGATCCTCCATCATAGAAGGTATCTTTTAGTAAATCTACTTTTCCTTCGTTTACAGCGGCACTTACTGTTAATATTTTGAATGTACTTCCTGGCTCATAACTTGCCCATATTGCCATATTTCTATTTATTGTTTCTGTACTATAATCTTTATAGTTATTGGGGTTGAAGTTTGGCCTAGAACTCATTCCTAGTATTTCTCCTGTATTGGGGTCCATTGCTATAGCCCAAGCCCCTTCAGGATTATATTTTGTTACGATATTGTCTAGTTCCCTTTCAATTGATGATTGAATTTTATAATTTACTGTTAGATATATGTCTAGACCATCTTCTGGCTCTACATATATGGAGTTTCTTTTTAGACTGTTTCCTTTGGCATCGGAAAAATATTGTATACTTCCATATTCTCCTGCTAGTACTTTATCGTATTCTAATTCTAGTCCACTTAGTCCTTGATTATCTATTCCAACATAACCTAGTACATGTGATAGCATTTCGTTATGTGGATAATTTCTTTTTGATTCTTTTAGTAGATATACTCCATCAAAATGCATACTATTTATTTGGTCTGCTACTTCGTAGGAGAGTCTTCTACCTTCAGGATGTACTCTTTCCATCATTGTCTTTTTATATAAATGGGCTTCAATATCTTCTTTTGATACATTTAGGATACTACTTATTTTTTCTGCTACTAAGGCTTTATCTTTTATTTGATTTGGTATGAATACCAGTGATGTTGTAGTTACATTTCCTGCTAATAACTCTTTATCTATGGTATATATTTTCCCTCTATCTGCTTCTATTGGGAGATTTCTACTCCAAAGGTTATTGGCTAATGTATTTAGTTTTTTGTAGTCTATTACTTCTATATAGAATACTTTGGCTATTATTATAATGAAGACTATAATTATTATTATTAATACTATTTTTATTCTTTTATGTATGTTCTTATTAAACAATGATATCACCCTAATTAAATGTATTCTTATCTTTTTTATTTGATTACTAAAATGTTATATTTTTTGGCTTTTATATGATAGATGTTTCTGTTATTGACATTTACAGGAAAATAGCAATGTACAAAAAGAGGAATATTACAATTTTAAATCGTGTGAGGTTCATATATTTACACTTACTAAGGCTAAGGTCTTAATAAATAAAACTATAATATTGTGTTTGAATCTTATAGAACTTTTAAGAATTTTTCTATTTCTGTTTTAGAAAATAAATCTGTTATTTTATCTAAAAGTAATAATTCTCCTATTGATTTTGTTATTAGACATTCTAAATTGATATCCGCTATCGAAGTGGTTATATAAAAAGTCCCTACTCATTTTAGAAGAGCCTTTTTATTAAAAAAAGTAGAAACTAGTCTACCTTTTTATATGTTTATATTATTATTTTGATTATTAACCATATTTTGACTTTGACCATTGAAATTGTTTTGCATATTTTGATTTGTTATCATATTTTGTGAATTATCAACAGTATTCATAGTTGGTTGGTAGTTTGGAACATTATTTTGTTCGTTTTGACTATTTCCAAATACTCCATTATTATCAATTAATTGCTTTGCTATATCGTTTTGATCGTTAGCTGATTCTACGTTATTTTCTACTACACTGGCATTTTTATATACTATGCTTTTGTTAAATGCTAGTATTGGAAAACATATTACAGAGAAAAATACTGAGGCTACTCCAAATCCTGTAGACTTACCAAACTTATGTGCTAACTCTATGTATATTTTAAACATTGCATATATGTTAGCAAATGGCACTAAGAATAACGCTATATACCATAATGGTAATTCTGCTATTTCCAATAATACTATTATATTATATACTGGAACTATCGCAGCCCATCCTGGTTTTCCTGCCTTTTTATATATTTTCCACATGCTCACTATTAATAGTATTGATAATAAAAGTGATATTATCATCAGTATTACTAATGGTGCTCCTGATTGGGGTTGCATGCTAACTGCTCCATAATCATATAAATCGTAATCATAATTGTCCATATTAACTTCTCCTTTTCTATTTTTTTATAATTAAAGTATAACATATTATTTAGTTTTAGACAAGAAAAAAAGAAACATTTCTGTTTCTAATTTTATGCATTCATTTGCTTTGCTACTTCGTCAGCAAAGTTCTCTTCTCTCTTTTCCATACCTTCACCAACTTCGTATCTTACAAAAGATAATACTTTCATATTCTTGCTTTCAACATATTTAGATACTTTCATCTTATTTTCTTTTACAAATCCTTGTTCTAATAAGCATACTTCTTCATAGAACTTGTTTAATCTTCCATTTACTATCATTGGAAGTTTTTTTGAATCTAATCCTTCATTTTCTGCTTGCTCTGTTAGGATTTCTCTTTCTTTTTCTACTCTCTCAGTAGGTACTGAATCTCTATCTAAATATAGTGGTCTCATGGCTGCTATTTGCATTGCTACATCCTTAGCAACTTCTTCGTCTGTTCCTTCTAGAACTGCTAATGTAACAATTTTTCCACCCATATGTGAATAAGTTCCGAATACTTGATTATCTTCTTTTTCTACTAATTCAAATCTTCTGAATGATAATTTTTCTCCAATTGTAGCAGTTTTATCTACTATTATATTTTCAATTGTGCTACCATTTACTTCTAATCTGTTTGCTTCTTCTACTGTTTTTACATTACTATTTAGTATTGCTGTAGCAATTAAATCAACTAATCCTGTGAACTCTGGATTTTTTGCAACAAAGTCTGTTTCTGAATTAATTTCAACGATGACTGCTTTATTTCCTTCTACTAATGCTTTTGCTAGTCCCTCCGCTGCTATTCTTGTTTGCTTTTTAGCAGCTTTTGAGATTCCTTTTTCTCTAAGCCAAGTAATTGCTTCTTCCATATTACCATTTGTTTCGGTAAGGGCTTTTTTGCAATCTAGCATTCCTGCTCCTGTTGATTCTCTTAATTCTTTTACCATATTTGCAGTAATCATAGTATTCCTCCTTATTTTAATTTTTCGATTAATTCTTCTTTTTTCATCTTAGAGTATCCTTTAATTTCTTTTTTCTTTGCAAGATCTCTAAGTTCTGTTACTGTTAAAATATTTAAATCTAATTCTGGCTTTTCTTTTTTTACTTCTTCTTTTACAGTAACTTTGGCTTCTTCTTTATTTTCTTTTACTTCTTTTTTATCTTTCTTTGTAAAAGTTTTTTCTTTAGTTTGTTTTTTATCATCTTCACTTACATAATCTACAATTGTACCACCATTTGCTTCAATTATTGCATTAGTTAAAGCACCTAGTACTACTTTTATACTTCTTACAGCATCATCATTTCCTGGAAGTACATAGTCTACATCATCAGGGTCACAATTTGTATCTATAAGACCAAATACTGGGATACCTAATTTCTTTGCTTCTCTTATTGCATTATATTCTTTTGTTGAATCTACAATAATTACAGCTTGTGGTAACTTAGTCATTTCTCTAATTCCACATAGGTTTTTATTTAATTTTTCATATTCCTTCTTTAGTCCTACTACTTCTTTCTTAGGTAACTTCTCGAATGTTCCATCTTTTTCCATCTTTTCGATTTCTTCTAGACGATTTACTCTTCTTCTGATAGTTTTGAAGTTTGTTAATGTTCCTCCTAACCATCTTTCTGTCATATAATACATATTGCTTCTTTCTGCTTCTTCTCTGCATACTTCTTGTGCTTGCTTCTTAGTTCCAACATATAGAACTTTTCCACCTTCTGCTGCTATCTTATTTAATGCTTCGTATGCTTCCTCCATTTTGGCAACTGTTTTTTGTAAGTCGATGATATAAATATCATCTCTAGAGTTATAAATATACTCTTTCATTTTTGGATTCCATCTTTTGGTTTGATGTCCAAAATGAACTCCTGCTTCTAACAAATAGCTCATTGATACTACTGTCATATTAAACACTCTCCTTTCGTTTTGCTTCCAAATATCTCTTTTTTAATATCCACCTATGATATAGGCACTAGGATTATTAAATCAATATTTGTGTATATTTTTTGAAAAGCCATATATATAGTACCATATTATGCTAAATAAGTAAATATTTTTCGTAAAAGTTTTTCTTTTCCAATCATTTATTTTTATATTATATTTTTTATCAATTTTATTTATCTGTTTACATTTTGTTTACACTTACTTTACTGTAAAGATATTATCATTTATGAGACCTTGGGCTCATAAATGCCCCGAAAGACAATTTTTTGGCTTAAGGGGAAAAAGAAAAAAGAGAATTACTTCTCTAATATGAATGATTTTAATATTATATTATTATCACTATTCTTAGTATATTTTATTATACCTTTATTTGTTTCTACTCCTAGATTTTCTGCTGCTCTTGTACTATATGTTACTTTGATTTCTGCTACTAAACTTTTGTCTTTATATTCTACTTTATCACTTGTAATCATTGATACATAAACGCCATTACTTCCTGGCTTTCTATTGTCGTAGTAGACATTTTCTTTATCGTACTCTGTACCACCTTTTTTGGCTTTATCTAACTTAAAATCTTCTCCTATTAATTCTTTATAATAATTATTAAATGTCTTATAATCTAAGTATGCTAAAGTAAAATCGCTGGTTGGACTCTCTTCTATTTTGGTGTGGTCCCCTGCTGATAGAGTGATAAACTTATCTTGATTATCTGGATAACTTAGAATATATTCCATTACAAATAATTGTCTATTTTCATATTTTTCTAGATAGTTTTCGTTATATTTTGGTTTATATTTTCCATTTTCATCCTGCGTATCTATACCTTTTTTTATTATTAACCAACCTAGTGGAGAGCCTACTTTGGCTAGATAGTTATTTACTTCTTTTAACTCTTTTTCTTCATTTATTTCTACTTTTACTTCTTTAGCTAATATTTTTTCTGTTAATATATAACCCGCTACTACGAATGATATTATTCCTATTATTATACATAAGGTATTTAACTTTTTCACTTTATCATCTCCTACTATAAGTATAACATATTTATTTAAAAAAATTAACCTTATTTGGTTAATTCTTCTATTTTTTTATTTTATTTTTCTTGCTTCTAGATAATATCTCTTATCGTAACTATGTCCCATTGAGAAGGTTTTCCTTGGTAATGCTCCATCTAGTATTACTGTTCTAAATAGTTCTTCTTTTGGCATTGCTTCAAATAGTATTGCTACATTTTTCTCTTCTCTTCCCATGTTTCTTGTTGTCTCATCACCATGGATATAGTCTAGTTTTCCGCTATTACATTTTAGATAGTCATCTAGAAATTGTTGGATTGAACCTACTGCTATATTCGATTTTGGATTTGTTATATATAACTTTTTGTCTATATCTTTTGTTACTAATTCAAAATATTGTCCTTTTCCTTCTTCATTTATATCATAGTATTTGTATAGTTCTGCTACTAGGTTATCTACATCGGTATTGAATATTACTCTATGTATTGGCTCAAACTCTAAGGCACTACTATGTAAGTTTACGATTTCTACTAAAGCATATCTAGCAGGATTCTTTAGATATTCTTCTTCACTCATTGTCTTTTTTAGATTTTCATAGTTTGCTTTGGCTGTTGCTAATGAATGATTTCCATCTCCCATTGCAAATAGTAGTATTCCTTTATCTTTGACATTGTATTTCTTTTCGAAGTATTCTTTATCCATTAGATTATTTATTCCTTTTTCTATATCCGCTATTACTTCTTCTGATAATTTATATCCTTTTATGTGACCACCATTCTCCATTAGGTCAAAATCATAAACGATATCTTTATTTTCTACTTTGTTTTTTATCGTTTCTATTATATTTTTCTTTTCATCATCTATTAATATCATTATATGTGGTAATTCTAGGGGTGCATTTTCTCTTACTTTTAGTCTTGGTGGTATTCTTTCTATTACTGTTTTTTCAGTTGCTCTTATTAGTGTTTGTGAGCCTTTTTCGTATGAGTAGTCTTCTAGGTCAACCATTCCGATTAAGCCCTCTCTTACTTTGCCATCTTTTTGTTTTCTTTCTAGGTATATCATTGTATCTTTATATTCTGTAAAGATGTCTTCTTCTAGATAGTCTTTCATTGCTTCATTTATTTTTTTTATTCTTTCTTCTACATTATCTTCTTCTAAATATAATTCTGGTAAAATTAGATTTAGTGTTGAAGGGGAATCTCCTACTTCTTCTTTGACTTCTTTCCAGTATTCTGGCTCAGAAGTATATTGGTCACATGCTACTACTGACCATTTTGTCATGTCTACATTTTTTGGTAATAATATATTTGCTCTTTTTAATGGTATCATTTTATCTCTTCCTTTCTTTTTTGACAAATATTATTTATTTTCTAATATATCTTTTATTATTTCTCTTTCATCTAAGTGTTCTCTTACTCCATTTATTTCTCGATATGTTTCATGTCCTTTTCCTAATAAAAGAATTATATCTCCTTCTTTGGCATTATCTATGGCATACTTTATGGCATCTTTTCTATCCGCTATTTTTATGTATTCTCCACTTGTTTTCTTTAACCCTATTTCGATGTCATTCATTATGTCATTTATGTCTTCATATCTTGAATTGTCTTCGGTTACTATTGTAAAGTCCGCTAGTCGTCCTGAGATTTCTCCCATGTCGTAGCGACGGTCTTTACTTCTGTTACCTCCACAACCAAATAGTGATACTATTCTTTTTGGATTATATGCTCTCATTGTTTTTAGAATGCTTTCCATTGACACTCCATTATGTGCATAATCTATAATTACACTATATTTATTTGAAACTGGTACGATTTCGACTCTTCCTTTTACTGCTACTTTGGCTAGGGCTGCTTTAATATTTTCTATTTTACATCCAATAAGATGTGTTGTTAATATTGCTCCTAAGGCATTATAGGCTGAAAACTCTCCTGGTGTATTTACTAGGAAGGTATCTTCAATTAAACCTTTTGTTTGCAATTCTAATCCTATGAAATGTTCTTTTCTTAATAGTTTTATTCCTTCTATTGTAACATCTGACTCTTTATTTTTTCCATATGTATATGTTTTGCAAGTACTATTTTTTATCATATCTTGATAATGAATATCATCCATATTTAATATTCCTATTTTACTTCTTTGAAATAATAGGCTTTTACTATATATATAGTCTTCCATATTTTCGTGTTCTCCATCACCAATGTGGTCTTTTGTTAGGTTTGTAAATATTCCATAATCAAATGTCATATTTTCTACTCTTCCTACTTTTAGGGCCTGTGATGATACTTCCATTACAGCATACTCTACACCACTATCGACCATTTCTTTTAGATATCTTTGGATGTCATAACTTTCTGGAGTTGTGTTTACTGTTTCATAGTGCTTTCCATTTATGAAGACACCCATTGTTCCTATTACTCCTACTTTCTTTCCATCTTCTTCAAGAATATTTTTTATCATCCATGATGTTGTTGTTTTTCCTTTGGTACCTGTTATTCCTATCATAACTAGTTTACTTGCTGGGTTATCAAAATAATTTATTGATAGTTGCGATAGATTTTTTCTTGTATTTGATAGTTTTACTACTGTTACTTCTTCCTTTATTTCTACATCTTTTTCTACTATGACTACTGCTGCTCCTTTTTCTATTGCTCCATTTATGTAGTCATGTCCATCTACTTGAAGACCTGATAAGCAAATAAAGGCAGACCCCTCTGTTACTTTTCTTGAATCATAATATAGCCCTGTAACCTCTGTATCTAATGAACCTTTTATTAGTGTGTATTCTATGTTGTTTAATAGTTTTTCTAACTTCATTCTTTCACCTCTTACTATTATTATATTACTTTTTTCCTGTTTTTTAAAGGGAATATTTATATTTTTTAATAAAAGAATAAGAATCTTTTTTTCTTATTCTATTTCTATATTTTCCTCTTTTAATTCATCTTGGAATACCTCTTTGAATCTTATTAGTTCTTTTTTTATAACATCAGGATATACTGCTTTTGTTGTTCTTATGGCATCATATATATTTTTTAAATCTATTGTTTTTCTATTTTCATATATGGCATTTGAAAAACATTGTCTTAGTATTACTAATGCTATATCTGGATATCTTGAAGATATTTCATATACTCTTTTGTATTCTGTTGTCATATTCACTATAAATTTCATTATTTTTTCTTTAATAAAATAAGTATATGGAAGTACTACTCCTGTCTGCTGCTCCAACTTTGGTAATGTTTTTAGGAGTATTTCTACTGTCATCTCTTCAGTTGGCTCTAATACATCTACTTTTTCAAATCTTCTTAGAAAGGCTTTATCTCGCATTATGTATCTTTCATATTCATATGTTGTTGTTGCTCCTATCATCTTGATTGTTCCTCTACTTAGTCCTTCTTTAAACATATTGGCCAAGTCTAATGATTCTTCTCCTCCTATTAATGTGTGAATTTCATCTATAAACAATATTACTTTTTCTTTTTGTTTTAGTTCTTCTACTAGCTTTAATACTCTATTTTCTTCTCCATCATTTGTTAAAAGAGCTGATGTATTTACTCTATATATTGTAAAACCTTTTAAAGCATCTGGCACTTCATTTCTTTGTATTCTGTAGGCTAATCCCTCTACGATTGCTGTTTTTCCAATGCCTGGTTTTCCTACTAATACGGCTGATTTTTCAGGCGTTAGTAATACTAATATTAATTTTTTTATTTCATCATCTCTAGCGACAGCTGGATTCGTTATGTATTTGACACTTGTTAAATTGTCGGAAAATCTTTCTAGTACTCCTGTCATTATTTACCTCCTACTAGGGAAAGCATTATTAGCATTAGACCAATTAGCATTATTCCTGATAGAAAGATGGCATCTAAAAATCCACCACTTGTTCTTTTTCTATAATCATAATACATTTTATATTTTCTACTTGTCATATTTTTCTCCCCTACAATATATTTTTTATTCTTTCTCTTAATTTTTCATCTTGTATATTATCTGCTATCTCATTTAATTCTTGTGATTTTTGATATAGTTTTAGTTTTTCTTCATAATTATATAATTTTCTTTCTATACTTTTTATGCTTTTATGTACTGCATTTCTACTTACATTTTCGTTTTCACTTATTTCTCCTAGTGAAAGATTGTTAAAGTAATAATCCTCAAAATATGATTTTTGTTTATCATTTAACAATTCACCATAGAAATCATATAGTATTATTAATTTTTCTCTTGTTTGCATTTAACTTATTTTTATTAATGTATATATTACTTCTACTACTATTAATAGTACACCTAGGCTAAAAAGAATATATACTAATTTTTTCTTTGATTGATCTTCAATGTAGTAGTAACAAATGCAGAAGAAGAATAATGCAAGTGATATTAGTGTTGCAGGAAGGTATACTATATTGGTTAGTGATAGTATTAATAGTACTAGAAATATTACTCCTACTACTATTGATATTGTTAATTCTATCTTTCTTAGCTTATTAGCATCTACTAACTTGTATTTTTCTTCTTTTTTCTTTTTTTTCTCTTTGGTTTCTTTTTTCACATTTTTTCACCCTTTCTATAAATCTTTAAATAATCCATAAATATATTTTTCTATATCAAATGATTCTAAATCTTCGGCTTTTTCTCCCAGTCCAACAAACTTTACTGGTATATTTACTTCTTCTTTTATTGCTAGGACTATTCCTCCCTTAGCAGTTCCATCTAATTTTGTTAAAACTATTCCTGTTATATCTGTAACTTCACTAAATGATTTGGCTTGTGATATACCATTTTGTCCTGATGTTGCGTCTATTACTAATAGTGTTTCATGTGGAGCATTTGGAATCATTTTTTTGATTACGGAATTCATTTTTGCTAATTCGTTCATTAGATTTACTTTATTTTGTAGTCTACCTGCTGTATCTATTAATATTACATCATACTCTCCTTTTATTCCTTTATCTATTCCATCATAAACTGCCGCTGACGGATCTTTAGACTCTGTACTTACTACATCTATTTTTTCTCTTTCTCCCCATTCCTTTATCTGTTCTATTGCTCCTGCTCTAAAAGTATCCCCTGCTACCAAAAGTACTTTTTTGCCTTCTTTTTTTAATTTACTTGCTATTTTTCCAATGCTTGTTGTTTTACCAACACCATTTACTCCTATAAATAGTATTACAGTTGGTCCTTCACTACTATAATTTATTTTACTTTTTAATACACCACTATCAACATACATTATTAATAGTTCATCTATTATTATTTCTTTTAATGTTTCTGTGTCTTTTATTTTTTCTTCTTTTACTCTCTTTTTTAATTTATCTACAAACTTTACTACAGTATTTACCCCAATATCGGCCATTATAAGTGTGTTCTCTAATTCTTCAAAATAGTCATCATCGATATTTTTATATTTTTTTGAAAGTGATGATAATTCTGTAGAAAACTCTTTTCTTGTTTTTGCTAGACCTTCTTCATATTTTTGGGCCTCTTTATCTTTTACAAATGCACTCTTTATTTTATCAAATAAGCTCATTATATACCTCCTGATGTTTATATATTAATTATATCATCTTTTTGTTTGAAAATAAAGAAATATACTTTATTTTATATTACTATTTAATTTTTCTATTTCTTTATTTATCTCTTCTATATTGCAACCTTTATTAATTATCTTATCTGTTACTTTATATTTTTCTTTTATTTTTAATATTCTTGATACTGATTCGTTTATTTTTTCTTCTGGTATTATTCCTTTTTTTGCCATATCCACTACTTTTTCTATAATCTTCTCATCACCTTTGCGATACTTGAATAATACTATATCAGATTCTGATGTGAAAGCTTTTTTTAGTGCAACTCCTCTATATAATATACTTACTGATTTCATTCTTATATCGTCCGTGATAACCAATCCATCATAATTATATCTTTTTCTTAAATATTCTGAAATAAACTTTTGTGACATTGAGGCTGGAAAGACTCCTGTTAACTTTGGTATTATTATGTGTCCTACCATTATAGCATCACAATTATTTTTAATTGCTACTTCAAACGGCTTCATATGTTTATTTAGCATTTCTTTATAATTATTTATATATGGTAAAAACATATGTGAATCTTTTTTTGTGCAACCATGACCTGGAAAATGTTTTACAACAGGAATTACATTATTAGATTGCATTTCTTTTATATATATTTTTCCATACTCTGATACTTTTTGTTCTTCATTGGAAAAACATCTTAATTTTATAACATTATTGTTTGAATTATTGTTAATATCTAATACAGGAGCAAAGTTCATATTTATATTACTTTCTGATAACTCTTTAGAAATTATTTCGGAATATTTTTTTATTAGACTTGGTTTATTTAAATCAGAAACATAAGTTATACTTCTTAGATTTTTAAATTCTGGTGGCATTCTATTTACTCTTCCACCTTCTTGGTCGACCGCTACTAGAAGTGGTGTCTTGTTACTAGCATTTGCTTCTCTTATTCTTTTTATTAAACTTAGCATTTCTTCATAACTAGTATAATTTTGTTTATATAATATTACTCCACCAATTTTATTGTTTTTTATTAAGTCTAATATTCCATCAATGTTATTTTTGTTTACTCCAAACATAAACATTTGACCTATTTTTTCTTCTAACGACAAATCTTTTTCCACTTAATACTCCTCCTTACAGAAAGCAGAAAAGACTACTTAGCCTCTTCTGCCCATCTTATTTCTCTTATTACTGTTACTTTTATTGTTCCAGGATATTTTAACTCGCTTTCTATTTTTTCTTTAATTGTTCTTGCTATTTGATGTGCTGTTAAATCATCCACTTCATCTGGTTTTACCATTACTCTAAGTTCTCTACCTGCTTGTACAGCATAAGCTTTTTCTACTCCATCAACATTGTTTCCTATTTCCTCTAGCTCTTCTAGTCTTTGTATATAATTTTCTGAGGAATCATTTCTTGCACCAGGACGAGAAGCAGAGATTGAATCCGCTATTGCGACAATTGAAGCAATTATACTTGTTGGCTCTGTATCGCCATGATGAGATGCTATTGCATTTATTATTACTTCATCTTCACCATATTTTTTGGCAAGATCCATTCCAATCTTTACATGACTTCCTTCCATTTCAAAATCGATGGCTTTTCCAATATCATGTAGTAGACCTGCTCTTTTAGCAAGATTGACATTTTCTCCTAATTCTCCTGCTAAAATACCTGATAAATTAGCAACTTCCATAGAATGTTTTAAGGCATTTTGACCATAACTACTTCTAAAATGTAACTTTCCTACTATTTCTACTAATTCTGGATCCATTTTTGATAGTCCTAATTCATATAAAGCATTTTTTCCATATTCTTTTATTGCTGTTTTTACATCAGCACAAGTTTTAGCATATAACTCTTCAATTCTAGCTGGATGTATTCTTCCATCTTTTATTAATGTTTCTAGTGTTAATCTTGCTATTTCTCTTCTTAAAGGATCAAAACTTGATATTACAATTGCTTCAGGTGTATCATCTATTATTAAATCTACTCCTGTTACTGACTCTATTGTTCTAATATTTCTACCTTCTCTACCAATTAGTCTTCCTTTCATTTCATCATTAGGAAGATTTATAACTGATACTGTTTGTTCATTTGTAATATCTGCTGAATATTTTTGCATTGCTCCAACTAGTAATTCTTTACTTTTCTCATCCACTTCTAGTTTAGCTTCTGCTTCTCTTTCTTTTATGTATGTTGCTATTTCTTTAGTCATTTTTTCTTCGACTATCTTCATTACTGCTTCTCTTGCTTGTTCTTTTGTATATTTGCTTATTTTTTCTAATTCTTCAAGTTCTTGCCTTTTTATTTCTTCCATTTCTTCTTTTGCTTCTTGAATTTTTTGTTGTTTCTCTAATAGATTATTTTCTCTTTCTTCTAGAGAATTTTCTCTATTTTGCATTGCTAAATCACGGCGATCTATATTATTTTCTCTTTGAAGTAATCTTTCTTCTTGCTCTTTTATCTCGCCTTTCTTTTCTTTTATTTCTTTATCTGCTTCGATTTTTAATTTATGTATTTCTTCTTTTGTTTCAAATAATGAATCTCTTTTAATTTTTTCTGCATCTTTTTTTGCTTTATCAATTATTGTGTCTGCTTCTGTTGTTTCTCTCTTTTTCTTTAAAGCATTTATAACTAGTATACTAACTAATCCTATAATTAATCCAAGAACAAATAGTAAAATGGAGAAAACTGTTTCATTCATATGAACACCTCCATTCTTTAATTTATATTTATAGAAAAAATTATTAATTTTAATTTAAACTATACAAATTAATTGTAACTTAGATTTCCATTATTGTCAAGGCTTTTTATGCTTTTAGAGTAAAAGAAAAAAGAGCATTTTTTTTAATTACTCTCTTAATCATCACTAAAGAAATCATCAAAGAAGTCATCATCATTTGTATTGTTTTCATACATATTTGAAATTGGTATTTCTGTTTTTGGTGCTTCTTTTACAACCTCGGTATTTATAGGCTCTTTAATTTCTTCAACTTTTGTATCTATTACTGCATTATTATCTTGAACTTTATTTTCAACTAATTCTTCAAATGGAGTGGCCTTTTGTTCTTCTAGTTTTTTAGTATTTTCTTCCTCTTTTTCAATTTCTGCTATTTTGGCATCTATCTTTTTAACTAAATCATCTATGTTGAAACCACCATCAGTTGAAACTTCTTCTTTACCTAATAATGAAGGAGATGGCATTTCCGTAAATGGATTAGCTCCTCCAAAGGGACTTCCACCAAACGGACTTGCTCCTCCAAATGGGTTAGCACCACCAAATGGACTTGTGCCTCCAAATGAAGAAGGACCTGTTCCCATACTTTCCATCTTTTCTTTTTTCTTTTCTTTTACAAATTCTCTTATATCAAATAATTGTAATTCTTTCTTTTCTCTTACTGGAGGAACAGCTTTTGGATATGTTCTTCCCCAATCTACTTCAAAATCGGTTTGAAATCTTGTTTTGTAAGGAAACATTCTTCTTCTTAATACAATTATTTCAAACTTACTTAATCTTTGAAGATCACTTACAGTAACTAATGGTGTTGAAGCGGTTTTTTCTTTTTCTTTAGATTTTACTTCTCCACACATTTTACTTATTTCTTCTAGAGCTGCTATTTCGCTACTTATTAAATACACTAAATTACAGTTACCACGAATTGTATCTCCATTTTCTTTTCCATAAACTTGTGTTAACTGTGCAAAGTTTTGAATAATAAATGTAAATCTAATTAATCTACTTCTGGCGGCTGTTACCATTGTTGTTACATCTTTTAATGGTGGCATATTAGCAAACTCATCTAGAATAAAGTTTGTTCTAAATGGCAATTTTCCACCACTTTCTTGTGCTACATCTATTAATGTTTCATAACACTGTTTAATGAATATTGTAGCAAGTGGATGTAATGTTTTCTTTTCATCTTGTACTATTAAGAAAACTGCTGTTTTATTTCTTCCAATATCACGCATATCAAAATCACTATATGATAGCATCTCTGATAAATTTTCACGTGAAGAGAATAATTTTATTTTTTGTTTGAAGGTAGCTATAATACCTTGTTTTGTTTCATCTGCTGTAAAAACTGTTCCTGAAGCATTTATATAAGCAGGTTTTGATGGATCTTTACCATTAAAATATTCTTTTATATAATTGTTATTTGGTCCCCCAAACCTTTCCTCACCTAAACTACACATTAGATTTAAACTATTTAAGTTTATTTGTTCTGGTGTTCCATCTTCAAATAATCCTAGTGCTAATCCAGTAAAATAATCTGCTGCTGTTTTTTCCCAGAATGGATCTCCACTACTTTTTTCTTCATATAGAATGTTTAATGCTAAGTCATCTAACAATTCTATTGCTTTATCTGTGTTTCCTTCTTTATATAATTGATATGGTAAACTCATTGGATTCCACGCATTACCATGTTGTGGTTCTCTAAAGTTTAATGTTATAATATTATAGCCTTCTGCCTTTAATAATTCAGCGGTTTCTTCATATAGCTCTCCTTTAGGATCGGTTAGTATCATCGATTCATTATGCTTAGCAAGTAATTTAATCATTGGTTTTGCTACTATTACTGTTTTTCCTGAACCAGTAGCACCCATTACTAAATAGTGATCTTCACCATTATCTACCCACATTTTTCCTTTTTTACTATAAAGAGGAATTCCTGCTGCATCTGTCTTTTCATCGCGTATATTTACTACTGACAATCCATTTTTAAATTCTTTATCTGTTGACCATTTTGAATAACCTTTTTCTTTCTTTCCACCTATTGTAAATCCAAAACCTTTATCTCTGTCGAAAATGTAGGATTTTACCGCTAAGAATATTCCCACTAATGCCGCTAAAAATAGAAAAAATGTCATTCCTATATATCTTGATGTGAATGCTTTAAATGGTAAGAATCCATAGAATCTTCCTTCTGAAGCAATACTTGATGCATTTAATACTCCTATTGCACATAAATATAATAGAAACACACAAAAGGATATAAATATTATTAAATCTTTCTTTTCTACCTTAATCTTCATATTTTTATCTTCCTCCAAAATTACTAACATTATTATAGCATTAATGCTCTGAATTGTAAATCGTTTTTTTGACTTTATATATGAAAAAACACTATAATAGGCAAGGCCCTATTATATGAATATGAGTAGAACTTTATTTTTTTCTGTAATATATATTTGCAGAAATCTATTTACTTTATAATTCAAATATGATATATTTATTGTAATCTATGAGGAGGTATATCTGATTTATGGAAGAAAAAACACAAAATATTTTTCAATCCTTAAATGGTGTTTTTGAAAAACTAAATTCAAAAAGAAAAATAAGAAAAATATTGCAAAGAGTTAGCAATGGAACCCTTTTTAGTACTGGTGGATTGAGTTTGACTAGAGATGATCTTTTAACAAAAGATAAAAATGGTGTCTATTTATTACAATATTTATTTGATAATAATGTTATTGTATACTTAAGCGATGATACTGCAAAAAAAGATCCTGAGATTGCTTATCTATTTCTAAAAAATAAGAAAGGTTTAACTGAATTTAAATTTGATGAAAATAGTTTATTTTCTACAATTAATGGAAAAAGACTTATTGATTATATGGTAGAAAATAGGCAATTAAATGAAAATATTGTTAAAGCAATTAAAAATGATGTTGAAATAATAAATTTAATAATTTCTGCTGATGAGCGTTACCTTTTAAAATATTTAAGTCCAGAGATTATTGATAAATTAATGACTACAGATGAAAATGGAACATATTATATTGAAAATTACTTGAATAATGTAACTGTAATGAATGCAATTATTCCTATGATTAATGATGAAAATAAATTAATAGAACTATGTAATAGAAAGAATAATTATGACTTGATGAAGTATGTTAATAAGAAGGTGCTTATGGCTAATTATAAGAGTACTACTATACTTAACTTCTTAATCAATGAAAAACATATTACCCCTTATATTTTACATGATATTTTATATAATGATGCCTACAATGATGTTAGTTTTATACAATTTCTTATCAATAATAAGCTATATAGTTGCTTACAAGATGCTTCAGAAAGGATACTATTATTGCCGATTAATTTTGAAGGATCTTGGGTAGCATCTTCAAATACACTATTAAATACTCTTATTAACAACGGATATGATCCAAAATTTAATTTTAATATACATAATGAGAAAACTATCACTATTTTATATAAAAATCATAAATTGAATTTAATTAAATCTGTTTCAGATGAAATAGCACTTACCTCAATAAAAAAACTATTTCAAGATGACTCATTAAATGATAAATCATTGTTAGAATATATGATTGATAATAATTTTGATATTAACCCCTTATATACCTCAAATGAAAATATAATTAAGATTCTATACCAAAAGCAAAGACCGGATTTAATGGATTATAGGAATGTTGATTTTTTATTAAAAATTTTTATTGATGATTCCAACACTTATTTTGATTATATTCTTGATTGTATTAAAAATGGTAAAATTAACTATGATAAAAATATTTTTACTAAACCTCATGATTTTAATTTGCTTGTAAAATACTACTTAATAATAGCTAAGCATGATATGCTTGGTTATATAGAGAAAATTTCTAAAGCTGAACTTTTAAGTGAATATAATAATATGACACTTATCGAATATTTATTAAACTCAAATACAGAACTTACATTAAATAAAATTTTGTCAGATGAACTAAAAAGTGATCCTAATATTGCTGTTATTTTGAAATCTAGAGGTATTTCGCAAAAAAGTATTACTATTTCAAAAGATAAAGATGAACGTGTTCAAAAATATATTGATAATACAAAGGAATATCTTAGTATTGGACCATTACCTGAGAAGGGAGAAAATCTATTAAAAGAACTACAACAATTGTTTTTATCGGATGGTAAAAGTGACAAAGATTTGATTCAATCATTAATTATCGGTTATAGAAATGCACTTGTATTTAATTATAACATTAGTATTAATGAGATTAAAAGTTTGATTGAAATAAAAAAACAACATTTTAATAGGTTTTATTATCTAAGAAGTACAGATGGAAGTTATTTTGATTTTAGATCTGTTTTTTGTTCAAATTCTTCCATTCATGCATTATTACATGAAACTGGTCATGCTCTCCATAGGTATGCTGCAGGGTCTAGGAAGCCTAACAATTATTATGAGATAATTGAGAAGGCAAGAAAAAATCCTGAAACATTAATTAAATTTGAAGAATTTGTTAATACTTTTTCAGCTATTATTGACAAAACTACTTCATTAGTTGAAAAAAAATATATGGACTTCTTTAAGGATTATTATAACGATGAAAAAATAAAAGAAATAGAAACTATATTGACAAAATCAAAAAAAGAAAAAAAAGAAGAATATCAAAATCTTAACATACCAGAAAAACAACTCGATACTATTCTTTGTGAAATGTATACTGTTCAAGAATATATAGAACATCAAAAAAGAATGTTTATATATGAAACTACTTCATCTATTTTAAAAAAGGAATTTGGCAGTTTGTTTTTTATTTGTGATATTATTGATGGTATATATGAAGGAAAAATTTATAGTGGAATTTTAAAGAATGAACAAAATCAAAAAATAAAACGAATAGCGGGACATGGTATATACTATTATAATGATAAAGATAATGTTTTTGATGAAATGATTGCCAATTTTTCTGCTATTGTTAAATCTAACAATTCTGGCGATGATCTTGAGAAATTAAAAAATATTGTCGGAGAAGAATTATATGATATGATAAACAATTTCTATCATCAAGATATTTTAAAAGTAAATATAGAAAAAAATATATATCATGGAGGTCGATAATGAATAATAAGGACAATAATAAGCTATTTGAACTATATACAATTGCAGAATTAGCATATAAAAATCATTTTAAAAATCTTACTGATAAAGATTTGTTTCCTCCGGAATGGTATGAATATAAAAACTATTATAAAAAAATAGAAATTATTAGTGAAGCTATTGAAAATAATACTTTTATTAGTAATACACAGTCTTATCTTAACACAATTCGAGACATTATTTAAAGGTTTATAACTTATGTTTTTTAAAAATGAATAACTTTCTTAGTTATTCATTTCAGACTGTTGACAAAGTCGCAAGATTTTGAAAAACAGTCTTTTCTTTTTATTAAA
>ERZ780149.760-NODE-760-length-40142-cov-3.562502_pt1 | contig 40142 bp, 37 predicted proteins | sample MGYA00511367_ERZ780149 | MGnify/ENA primary metagenome ERZ780149 (study PRJEB29588, sample SAMEA2153852) | human gut metagenome | biome: human gut; feature: human-associated habitat; material: faeces | place: Denmark | collected 2008/2010 ... | reverse complement strand
ACTTCTGCAAAACCCTGAAATGGCAGCACTCTTGAAGTCGCTGGCAAAGACATTATAGAATTAAAATGGCAGATCCTTTTACATAGCCTTCATAGCTTGTAAAGGGGTCTGCCCTTATTTTTGTTTTTGGGGGTGCAAAATGGATAGAGCATTTATGGACGAGTATTATGACAAAATGCGAGCTGATGATATTGAGGAATTATCAAGCCAGAGGAATGAGGATTATTCCGATAGAGCCGATGATTACAAAGCTGCAAAGCAGGCTCTGCTTGAGGGATTGGGGTTATCGCATTTATTTAGCGGAAACCGCAAACTTACACCAGAAGAAAAAGAACTCTGGTTGTTGTTCGACAGGGTATATGTAACAGAGCTTCTGGCAAGGGATGAATTTGCGAAGGGCGCATATATGCTGGGAGCTGAAGATCGAGAAACTATGCTTCGATAAATACTGTACCTGCTTCGGCAGGACAGGTTACATACAATCATTCGTCCCGAAAAATTCTATGGAATTTCTGATAATTCTGGTTGAAAAATTCGGTTTGAAATGATATATTAAACAGACTTAAATTGGTGTCGTGTGACACCAGCGGCTCCACATGAGAATGAACTGTATTTCCTGTCATTCCGCATAACGAGCAGTTACATAGTGACATTTACTTGCACTTGCAACGTCCACCAAAAATCGAAAGCCTTGCTAATTTCGAGCCAATCGGACGGTGTAAAATCCCTCTGAATTAGCTATCACAGCGTAGTATCAGATAGGATTTGAAATGCTGAAAAACCCTGTATTTCCAAGCATTTTTTAGCATTAGATGTCACTTCCCGATGTCGTATCGGGGCTACTCCTAAGCGGTAGGTCGGGTGTTCGAATCACCTCGGGAACGCCAAAAACTCCGCCGGAAACATGAGTAAAATCAAGGGTTTCCGGCGTTTTTTCATTTTTCGGAAAAAATGAAAAATCGTGAAATTCACAGATTTTCATTAGCAAATTCTCCGTCAGCTAATGGAAATTAGAACTAATGTCGTCCGCCTTTCAGGTGTACGGCTTGCTAATAAAAATTAGCAAAAAAATCGCCGTTTTGCTAATGAAAATGTCACAATCGCACACTATCTATATTCCGTTTATTCACACGAAAAGAGACCGCTTACACAATGGAAGCGGTCTTTGCCTATTCAGAGTTAGTCCGATAAAATGTAAGCTGTCGATGAAAACGCAGGGACTAAGAGTCGTGCTTACTTGACGGGATGAACAATTTTATAATGCAGATCGCAACGATCAGTAGTATCGGAAAAACAATTCCCACAAGCATTCCGGCTTTCATATTATCATTTGCATTCTGCGTAAAGATTCCGATGACGCTCGGACCAATAGATGCCCCCAGATCCCCGCCCATAGCAAGTAAGGCAAACAGGGCTGTTCCCCCCAAGGGCATCCGGGCTGAAGAAATGCTGATCGAACCCGGCCACATGATCCCCACAGAAAATCCGCAGAGAATACAGCCCAGCAGTCCGAAGATCGGCAGGGAGGAGATTGCTGTCATCAAATAACATATCAAGCACAGGGCCCCGGAACCCAGCATGAAGTTCAGCAATTTAATTTTATGACCAAATTTGCCGTACAGGAGACGACTGAGTCCCATCGTTGCCGCAAACATACAGGGGCCGATCAAGTCCCCGATGCTCTTGGAAAAGCCCAGAGCAGATTCAACAAAAGCAGACGCCCATTGCGCCATGGATGCTTCGCTTGCACCCGCGCCGATCATCAAAAGGATAAAAACCCAAAAGGCTGGCTTGCTCAACAGTTCTTTCAGCGTCATTCCTTTGCCTTCCTCCGCTAAACGCTCAATCGGGCATATTGAGAAATTGTATGCATTGATGAGCGGAACGATCGCCCACAGGCAGGCCATTATACGCCATTTTTCAATACCAAACAGCGCAAAAAACAACGTTGAGACCAAAACAACGCCCACCACGCCCCAACAATAAAAGGAATGAAGCAGGCTCATCACGCTGCCTTTATTTTCAAACGGACAGGCCTCCACAATGGGACTGACCAAAACCTCAATCAGTCCGCTTCCTAAAGCGTAGATCATAACACTGATCAGAATTCCCAAAAGGCGGCTTGGCAGAAGGCTTGGCAAAAACGCCAATGAAATCAAACCAGCGGCAGAAGTAATTTGTGATGCAACCACGCATTTTCGATATCCGATCCGGTCAACAAATTTGGCGCAAAATACATCCACAAGAATTTGGGTAATGTAAAAAACGGTTGAAATAAGGGCGATTTGCGCAATTGGTATATCAAACTCGGCATGGAATCGCAAAAACAGCAGCGGCGTAAAATTAGCAACAATTGCCTGCGTAATAAATCCGATATAACATGTAATCAGTGTCTTTTTGTAGTTCTTTATTTTCATAAAATTTGAAGTTCCTCTCAATGACTAAATTGTGTGAACAGTTCCATGCCGACAAGTCATACTTTCCTTTTATGGAAAAATGATCTTTGCAAATTCCTGTTTGTCATTCTCTTAACCTCTTATTATACACCAAAATTATGAATATTTCTACCCGCCGTTTTTTGCAAAATGCAGTGATAACGGCGGCTTTTATTTGCAACAATTCCAATCATTGTTTTCTGTCATAGAAGCATATTCCATAACTGCTTTCATCCTTGCCTCAAAGGTTTCCGCAGGAAGCAAAGCAACTCCCTCCTCATCGCTTAACACAATCAACCGTTGTCCTCCGTTCCATCCGAATTTTTCTCTTGCCGCTTTAGGTATAACTATCTGCCCGCGCTCGTTTATTGCAACACTGCCCCAAATATTTTTACCCTTGGGGGCAGGCGGAATCATGCCGATTTTATCTTCTGTTTCGGTTTTGAGCAGACTGTCAACGGTAACGCCGTAGAAATCTGCCAAACGCTTGCATTTTTCTATATCGGGTACGGTTGCACCTTTTTCCCACTTGGCATACGCCTGACGCGAAATGCCGATTTTTTCCGCAATTTCTTCCTGAGACATACCGTACATATTTCTTAAAACAATCAAGTTGTCTTTTAACATACAATTTCTCCCTATAAATCTATTTTTTCAAAATTTTTACAGGCACATCGGCAGGATAAAACCGTAAGCGCAATATATGCCGCCGCACCCGAACCTAACACGCCAAGCTGCAGCCCAAAATTCTCAAAACCGAAAGCGTTTAATGCATTAAGGCTCGGAATATGATGAAGCGCTTCGCCTATACAGATTATTACAAAGGTCACAATTATGTGGGTTACAAAAGGTTTACCGAATTTATAGGCTGTTTTAAAAAAACCGCCGATGAAAATCAGATTAAAAAGTCCGAAAATAACAAGCGCCATACCCAAAGCGAAGAAATTTGCATTCATCATAGCATTATTTCGGTAAACGGCAGCGTCTTTCAAAACAGTCATACGAATAACGGTTGCAACTGTCATCAAAATTATACTGCACAGCTCTATAAAACAAGAAAAAGCAAATTTACCCTTTACAACATCGTTTTTGGCAACGGGCAGAAGCGCCGAAAAAACAATATCGTTTGCCTCTCGCGCATTTTGAAAGCTTTGAAAAATGCCAAGTGTTACAAAGAAGGTACCGCACAAAATCGGATAACCGGGGATAAAGAACATAAATCCAAAAGCGATAAAAAGATACGACAAAATTGAGGCCGAGAGTGTCAATTCTTTTTTTAATATGTATTTCATACTGTTTTCTCCTTTTCCATACGCAATATGGTTTGCTCCAAGCTTTCGCCCTGCCGTGAATATGCGGCACGAAAATCTTTAACCGTCATTGCCGCTTTTATTTTACCTTCTGAAATATACACAATATCATCGGCGCACTTTTCTAAGTCTGAGATAATGTGTGTCGAGAAGAAAACCGCCACACCGTCATCACGAAGCGCCGTAAAAACATCAAGCAGTTCGTCTCGTGAGAATGGGTCTAAACCGCTTGTTGGCTCATCCAAAATAAGAATCTCCGCTCTGTGTGAGAGCGCCAACAGCAGATTAAACTTTACTTTCATCCCCTCGGAAAGTTCCAATGGCATTTTGTTTTCATCCAACCCGAACATTTTAAGATGTTTTCGGTAAGCGTTTTCATCCCAATTCGGATAAAAGCTCTTTGTGACAAGTGCAATATCCTTAAGCTTTTTCCTCGGATACCAACTGACTGTACCCGTGGAATAACCGATACGCCTTTTAATTTCCGCCTCGTGACTGTCAAGCGACATACCGAAGCAGGTGATTGCACCGCTGTCGGGATGAATCAGATTCAGCATCGACTTTATGGTTGTGGTTTTGCCTGAGCCGTTTCTGCCTGCAAAGCCCGTAATTCTGCCCGCCTCTAAACCGAACGAAATGTTATTAAGTAAAAATGACGGGTATTCTTTTTTCAGATTTTTAACTTCTATAATGCTCATAAAAACCTCCCACATTACGAAATATATGAATATTGTAACATATAGTTGCGGTAAAATCCAGCAAGTGCAGATGACAAAAATATTAAAAATGCGTTATGTTTGGTTTCTCGAATTTATTTTTAGGCAGAATTCGGTCGGCGTACAGGCGTAAATCAGCCGTACAACAGACCGACGGCGCAACCCGTTTTTGCCGAGTTGCGCCGTAAAATATATGCAATTCAATCTTGCTCTACCACAGGCGGAATAAAGTTTTCAATGGCATTTAACAGTTTCGGATGATAAATAACAAAATGTATTGAAGGCGCTTTACCTTTTGATACCATAGCCCATTGACCTTCGTTAATGTATATCTGCAAATTGCGAAACGCGTTGGAGCAGGTCTTTTTAAATATATAATTCGCATGGCTTTCGGCGAATTGTTGTGTGCTTTTTAAATGTTCAAGATATTCTTCGTATGTATAGCATACATCCCGTTCACAGAAAGCGCCGAAAAGGTCAAGCGGTAAAGGATTTTGGATAAAGTCACACTCTGTCAGTTCGGACATTTCATCTTCTATTGTATTGTTTTCAAGTATCGCTTCAATTCTTTTTCTTTTGGCAGCGGCAAAGTCCAAAATCATTTGAATTTCCTTTTGTGCAATCTTATGCCGATTAAGTATTGAAATTAAAAGCTCATCACTCATGGTGTAAATCGGCAGAGTTGAAAGAATACTTCTTCGTTTGCCGTTTTTTACCGAGTCGGCAATTAAAAACGCATTAAGCTCGCTTGCCTTATCACTGCGATAAATTTCCATTAAAGGTGTGGCGCAGTTCAATAATTGCTGTGCCCGCTTTGAATAATACTCTATCTCCTTTTTTGATTTGGTCAGATAGTATTTACCGTCTGAATGACAGCCTGTAATTGCTTCGCCCGAAAGTGCGGCGGCGCCCGACACCTTCAAAAAATGCAAAAAAACATTGTTCTGCACATTTTTAAGATAATACGGTGATATTTGCCCCGTCATATACATGGGAATCCAGCTTTCAAGGCCTAACATCATATCCTCAAAAGAACGGTCAAGATTGTGAATCTGATTTAGATGCAAGCCTTTTTTCAACATCATTGCCATTCCGAACATCCATTTTTTCGGAAATTCCGCGTCTTTAGCCATTTCCTTCATCGGCATATCACTGTACATTGTGACAGGCTCCATTGATTTTGAAAGAACGGTGGCCTTTAAAAAGTCGAGCTCACTGTTCATCATTTCCTTTAGTCCGAAATAGGTTTTGGATGTGGCAATCTGAAACGGCACGCTAGGCACCTTCATCTCATCAAAATGAATAGATTTTATAAATTCATTCAAATCAAATTCATTCAGCTTATTAAGAAAATCCGAAACCGAGGATTTGTTTTCGACTTTTTGAGACAAAAGCCAATTCATAAGCCGCTCATAACGAATTGAATTATCGGCAATTTCCTCCTCACCGCAAGCAAGCAGCTCGGACAAAACCGCTATGTTTTTGGCAGAATCTAATTCCTTTGTAACATACCCTGCAACGGCGGCGGCAAATTTTTGAGGTTCTGACGGCTTGCGTGTGCCGTTTCGAAATCGAAAAATGGTGGAAACATCATAGTTGATATATCGACTAAGACGGGTAATATTGATATCCAACATAGAAACAAGCGTATCAAAATTTTGCATCAGTTGTTTCGGGTCCCCCGACTCATAATCCTGTGCCGACAAAAATCTTTCGCGAACGGAATTTTCGGTTATTTCACCCATGCCTTTTTCTGCGGCAATATCGGCAACAGCAAGGCAAAGCTTGTCAAATGCATCGGAATTAAGAACGGGGAGTCTGTCGCCCGAGCGGTAGCGGCTGAGTGTTGCAGCTGATATGCCCGACATTTCGCATATATCCTTTGCCATACAGCCGAGCAAATCAATATATTCATTCAGTAATTCATAAAATCTCATATCAAAACCTCACAGTGCGATTTTTATATATTATACAATAAATTTAAAAGCAAATAAAGAAAAATAAATATTTGTTTTCCGATTTGTCATATGACAAATTTGGAAACTTAATTGAATGTATTTACAGGTTATATTATAATAGGTGCGGAAGTCTATTTAATTACGGAGGTCTCAATATGAAAAAAACGGTTTGTTTGCTATTAAGTATTGTTTTGTGTTTGGCAGTAGTTCCGTTTACGGCAGTGCTTGCAAATGCAGAAACAACGGCATACTTCAAAATCGGCTTTGAAGAAAACTGCAATGCGGACGGAGGAAGAATTTTCTACAAAAATGCATCCGACGAGTGGATTGAGGTTACGTCAGATATCGATGATCGGGGCAAGGTTCAGGCAACTGCGCTTAAAGTAGAATTAAACGAGGGCTATTTTATTGCAGGGCACACCTCTTTGAGGGTGCAGGGCACCGATGTTTTGGGTTCTGCAATGAGTGACCTTACTTCCCCCGAAGGGTATCCCCTTACGCCGGGTGAAACCTATGAATTTGAACATTTTGATTTTTCCGAACAAAGCGGCAGTCACTTTAGCGGTACCGTTTATTTTGTTTGGGTAAACGATAATTTTATCTACACTCATAAAATTGAAAATATTGTCAGCGAAATCGGAAGCGTCAACACAAATTATGTTCCGTTAAGCACAATCAAAGACGATACAAACGGCACCCAATATGTTATCGGTCAGGATTTTTGGTTCGTTTGGGAAAATCAAATCGGAGAGGTTAATAGGTTTAAAGACGCAGGTGCGCTTCTTGATGAATTCCGCAATAACGAAGATTTTATGAGACAGGTTACGGTTAATCCCTGCGGAGCCGTCAGCGGGCCTTCAACCATTTGCACAAACGGCGATATGGCCTTTCGTTTAACTATATACGATGATAAAACATTCGAGGGAATATCCTTTAACGGTAACGAGGATGATTATACATATTTCCCCTCATTTTGGGATAGTGTTTTCTTTAATTCCACAGTTGACTTGGTCGACAGTACAATAGAACAACCCGCAGTTTACGAAACCTTTATAAGCGAAACAAAAATTCATTTTGAAAAAGAGGTTAACAGCATCGAGGACTTCAACTCGGTTAAAGCGCTTGACGCTCCCGAAAAGGCGGTTGTTGTTACAAAGAATGGGGACGGATCCTTTGACATTGAGTTTAAGTCAAACTACTATGACCATGTAACCTTTGAAATTATCACCGACAACAATGTTTACTACATTATGATAATCCGTACAACAATTCAGATTTTCGATAATTTCAGACCCGATATGGATTACAACGCCGCTTTGGTTTGTGAGCTTTATTATGATATAAATGAATCCTGCGACGATTATGAAGTGATTGCAACGCTTTATCACGAAAACGGTACAACCGAGATTAAAAAGGCTGTATTGCATACAGAGGAAAACGGCGAGAAAGAGTTTGACGGCGGTAAAGGCCTGAAAAGAGCAAATTACGATGTTGAAATCGGTGGCAGTGATATTTCTAAACTGACGGTTGTAGGCGCCGACTTTAATGTTGTAAAAAAGAGTGCCGATGCAAATGTATTCGGCGGTACATACTGCGGTTCGGACTACGGCACATATTACGACATAGAAAGCCGTGAAGTGATTTATTAAGGAGAGAATTAAAATGAAAAAGTTATTAAGAATTTCTGTAACACTCCTTTTAATAGGTTTGATAGCATGCATGTCTGCTTTGACCTGCTTTGCAGGTACTGTTAATACACTTAATACAACCGTAAAAAACGATACGGTATTATTTAACGGCACGGTTGACAGCGAAACACTTGCGGTGAGCATTATGGTTTACGACAAAAGCGGTGATAATCTCGTGAATATTGCCTCTGCCGCTGTTGACAGCAAAAATGAATACAATATCGAAATGCAACTACCCGACGGCACTTATCTTGTTAAGGTTGCAGATTATAACGGCGGTAAATTTTTAGAAAAAACCGTTACGGTAGGCAATACCGAAAACAATACTTATGCCTTTACCGACGGAAGCAACAGCAGATGGAACGGCGACAATTCAAAAGGACTGACCTTCCGTGTGAACGGCGACTTTGCAAAGTTCACAGGACTTAAAATTGACGGTAAACCTATTGACGAAAAATATTATACCGCAGTATCGGGTTCAACGGTTATCACTCTTAAATCAGAATATTTGAAAACGCTTTCTGCGGGAGAGCACAAGCTGACTGTTGTTTATACAGACGGCGAATGTGATACAAAATTCGAGATTGCAAAAGCTACAAACGAACAGACAAAGCCGAGTGGAGAAAAAACCGATACAACCAGTCCTAACACGGGAGACGGCAGAAATATTGCAGTTTGGTTTGCGTTTATGCTTGTTTTAGGCGCAGGCGTGCTTTCAAAGGCAGTTTACAGCAAAAAGCACGATAAGTAATTCATCAAAACCGATTTTTTGTATTCTTAAAATTTCTGTGTTTTCCAAATTTCATATATAATTACAAAAATTTTAGCCGCCTTTTTTGCTGAAATCAGTAAAAAGGCGGCTATTTTGTTTTTTAACTATTATTTGACTATTGAAATCATATAACATATATGTTATAATTTACCAAGACAGTTATATCAAAAGTGTTATAAAATTATGTGAGGGTGATATTATGACGGCGTCAGAAATTATAAATATTGTTTGTTCTAATTTAGGAATAGCAAAAACCGAGCTTGCAAAAAGGATGGGTATATATCCGTCTTCGCTTTACAGAAAGCTTTCAAAAGAATGTATGACCTTTGAAGAGCTTCAAAAATGCTTGGAAGTCATGGGGGTTTCGGTTAAATATGAGCTTCACTATCCGGACGGCAGCAGTGATAATTACAAGATAAATCAAGACGGACTTTTAGAAAAAATCGAATATCTTGAAAAAAGAATAGAGGTTTCGGACAAGGCCGTTGAATTTCAAAGAAGGTCATTCAGAGAGCTTAGAACAGAATTAAACAGCGCCGTCGGTTATGTTGAACTCGGTACAAGACACCCCGCTCAGGCGCAGGCCTATTTTGAAAAAATTCAAAGTGTTCATCACAGTATGAAAAAAACCATTTCATACGCTCTCGGCGAGGTATTTGAAGATGAAGCGGTTGTAGATTCGGAAAAAATCGAGCAACTCAAAGAAAAAAGGGTTCTTCTTGTCGATGACAATCAGCTTAACCGTGAAATTTTAAAGGAAGTTCTTATTGACCAAGGGCTTATTGTAGATGAAGCCGACAACGGAATAAAAGCTCTGTCGGCATTAAAAGAACATTCGCCCGATTATTATCAATTTGTATTGATGGACATCGAAATGCCCGAGCTTGACGGCTATGAAACAACAATGAAAATTCGAAAAATGCCTAACAGAATCCGTGCAAGTGTTCCTATTATTGCTCTTACGGCAAACGCACGCGCCGAGGATATAGAAAACGCCTCGTTTGTAGGAATGGATGATTTTCTTACAAAGCCGATAGATTCAACCCGACTGCTCGGATGTTTGACAAAATTTTTATAATATTTAAAATCAAGCCGGATATTAGGTTTACTGAACCTAAAAAGGAGGAGAAAAAAGTGACAAAAAGAATATTTTCAGTAGTTTTAACTGTCATAACGGCGGCGACACTGCTTACCGGCTGCGGTATGTCAAAAGAAAAAGAAAAGGCAGAAACAATTTCGGTTTATTTGTGGAGCTCGGTTCTTTATAACACCTATGCGCCGTACATTCAGTCACAGCTTCCTGATGTGAATATTCAATTTACCGTCGGACAGAATGATTTGGATTTTTACAAATTTATGGATGAAAGCGGCAATCTGCCCGATGTTATTATGTCACGCAGATTTTCAAGGCACGATGCTCACGCTCTAAAAGACAGTCTTATGGATTTATCTACCACGTCACAGGCAGGCGCCGTGTTTGAAACCTATCTGCGAGATTTCAGAAACTCAGACGGTACTGTAAACTGGTTGCCTATTTGCGGTGTCGGGGACGGCATTATAGCCAATAAGGCGCTGTTTGATCAACACAACATTCCGATTCCTACCGATTATAAAAGCTTTGTCTCTGCGTGTAATTTGTTTGAAAAATCAGGCATAAAGGGATTTATGGCCGATTTTATATATGACTATACCTGTATGGAGGTTTTGCAGGGTGTATCCATACCCGAAATCACCTCTATGGAAGGAAGCATGTGGAGAGACAGCTACGAAGACCCCGAACAGGAGGATACTGGGCTTTACAAAACCGTGTGGCCAAAGGTGTTCGCGAATATGGAGAGATTTATTAAGGATACTAAATTAAACTCCGATATATTATCCGACACTATGGATTGCGGCCCTATTATGAATATGTTCAGCGAAGGAAAGGTGGCTATGGTTCGCGCGAGCAGCAGTGATGCCGTACAGCTTAACCTTGACGGAGTCGAAACGGTTTTTCTTCCGTACTTCGGTCAGGACGGCAGTCAGTGGATGCTTACATACCCCGAATTTCAGGTGGCGCTTAACAAGGATTTGGAAAAAGACGAAAAACGCAAGGAGGCGGGGCTTCGGGTATTAGGCGTTATGCTATCCGAAAATGCGCAGAAAACACTGTCACAAAATGAATATGTAATTACTTACAGTAAAAACATAAACTTGGAACTGTCACCGTATTTAAGCAACATACAGCCCCTTATCGACCGAAATCATATTTTTATTCGAATTGCATCAAACGACTTTTTCTCAATTTCCAAAGATGTGGTGCAAAAAATGATTAGCGGCGATTATGACGCAAATCAGGCCTATGAAGCCTTTCACAGCAGTTTAATACAGAAAAAAGAAAACAAAAACACGCCTATTCTTTCACTTAAAAAGGGGTGTTCAAATGTTTTTTGTAAAGACGGCGGAAACGAGGCCTACTCGGCTATGGCGAATTCTGTGAGAAGCATATATAAAAGCGATGTGCTGATTGCCGGTGCTGTCTGCTTTACCGGCACGGTTTTTGCCACGGACTATACCGAAAAACAGGTAGCGGGCATGATTACGCCCAACAATCCTTTTGCATATAACGGGCAGATAATCGGCAGTGAGCTTAAAAGGCTTGTTAGGTGTTATGTTGAAGGCACCAAGGAAGGCTTCACGCCGTTTAACAGAGGTTCGCTTCCTATTGTCAGCGGAATTACAATTAAGGTTGGGGAAAATAACGGCAGTTATACCTTGCTTGAAGTAGAAAAAGACGGTAAGAAAATCAGGGACGATGACACCTTCAAGGTAACCTGTTTGAATTTGACGGCTTATATGAACCCTATTTTAGAAAAAGAAAACATTGCTCTCGAAGCTTCGGACAGGCATTTAAGACTGATATGGACCGACTATATTAAACAGGGCGGTAATGTGGCAGAACCCGAAAACTACATAACGCTAAAGGAAGCGAGGCGCTGAGTATGAATAAGGCTTTAATAAAAAAGCGTATTTTTTCGGTCTTAATGATACCGATGCTGTTGTTAGGAATTATCGGATGCGCAGATTTTAAAAAAAGCGACAAGGTGCAAATAACTATGTATTTGTGGGACAGACCCATGATGAAGGAGCTTACCCCATGGCTGGAAAATAGGTTTCCCGACATTGATTTTAACTTTGTAATCGGCTACAATACCATGGAATACTACACCTATTTAAACGAAAGAGAAAGCCTGCCCGATATTATTACCTGCAGACGCTTTTCGTTGAATGACGCAATTCCTTTGTCGGATAAGCTGATGGATCTAAGCGAAACAGATGTAGCAGGCAGTTTTTATGACAGCTATATAAATAACAACAGAGAGCCCGAGGGCGCTATTCGCTGGCTGCCTATCTGCGCAGAAGTGGACGGCTATATTGCCAATTTAGATTTATTTAAAAAGCATAATATTTTCATACCTACAAACGAAGCGGAATTTGCCGACGCATGCAAAAAATTCGAAGAATTGGGAATAAGGGGCTATATAAACGACTACGGCAAAGATTATTCCTGTATGGAGGCGCTTCAAGGCTGCGCTATTCCCGAGCTTACGGGTTTAGACGGTGTGCTTTGGCGTACAAAATATGAAAACGAAGCAGACGAAACCGCCGTTTCGCTTGATGACAAGGTATGGCCTGCCGTATTTAAAAAATTCGAGCAGTATCTTTCGGATACACGGGCGGTACCCTCCGATTTGGAATTAAATTATCAAAAGATGATTGATTCCGTCTTGCAAGAAAAGTGCGCCGTTATGCGCGGCACCGCAGGCGACTGTCTTACACTGCGAAGCAAGGGTATCAATGCCGTTATGCTGCCGTATTTCGGCGAAACAAAAAACGATAATTGGGTATTAACCTACCCTTCTTTTCAGGTGGCGGTCAATAAGTCGGTAGAACAGGATAAAAAAAAGAACAAAGCGGTAAATCAGGTGCTTCGGGCTATGTTTTCAGAGGAGGGGCAAAAGGCGGCGTCTGCGGGAGATGCTGTGCTTACCTATAACAAAAATACAGCTTATGAACCAAACGAGGCGTTTGCATACATAGAGGACTGTATTGAAAGCAACCGTATGTATATGCGGCTTGCTTCTACGGAAATGTTTTCCGTTTCAAAAGAAGTCGTGCAAAAAATGATGCTCGGCGAATACGGTGCAAAGGGCGCGTATGACGATTTTAACTCAAAGCTTACGGCAGATAAAAAATCAAATTTGCCCGAGCTTTTTATGACTCAAAATACAGCCTATGAGTATAACCTCAAAAAACACGGAAGCGAAGCGGCCTCATCGGTGGTAAACACCTATCGCAGACAGTCGGGCGACGATATTGCAATAGGTTATTCAAGCGTGGTATCCTCCTCTGTATTTAAGGGTGATTACACACGAACACAGCTTAATTGGCTTTTGCCGAATTGGGCCGATATAAGAAGCGGAGAATTGACGGGTGCACAGGTAAAAACTTTGATGGAATGGCTTATCAACACAAAGGATGACGGGTCAAACCCTATCAGGCATAAAAATTTATTACCCGTTACAAGCGGAATGGAGTATAAAATAAAAAGCCGCAAAGACGGCATCTATACATTAAAAGAAATTACGGTTTACGGAAAACCGCTTCAAGACGGCAGTATTTATAAGGTTTCGATATTCGGAGATTTGGAATTTATCGAAAATCCCAAAGGCTGTAACTGTCCGATGCCGACCGAGTTAAAGAACAAGCTTGAATTGCAGAACACAGATATTTATACTCTGTTTCAACACGCATTGGAAAACGGAAAACAGATGGCAGAGCCTACCGAGTATGTAACTGTCAAATGATAAGACGAAATAACTTTTAAAGGGGAATCGGTTATGAAGAGAAGGCTGAATATAATTTTGATTACAGTCGTTGTTCTTGCTGTAATCTTCACAGCTTCTTTTAGTTACTATTCATTTGTATCCCGAACTATCTATAACGAAAGTGTTTCGCATCTGTCGGAAATATTCCATCAATCCACCCGTTCTTTACAAAATTTTGTGGATAAAAATTGGAATGGCATACATATGTGGGCAGACTATTTAGAGGATGTATCCGATGAAAACGAAATAAGCAAATACATTAACCACGCAAAGCAGGAAATCCGTTATACCGAATTCTATTTTGTAAACAAAGAGGGCAACTACCGTACCGCCGACGGAAAAACAGGCCATTTAGATTTAGACGACGGTCTGTCTGAACTGTTTTTAAACAAAAAAGACCGAATAATCAATTCAATAACTCCGGGGCAGAATGAACTGATGATTTTTTTAACTCCGTCAAAGGGTGCCTACCGCGAATTTGAATACGATGCGATTGCAGTCGGTTTCAATAATTACGATATGGTAAACGCTTTAAAAATAACCGCTTTTAATAATACCGTAAGCAGTTATATGATTCATTCTGACGGACGGGTGGTATTATACGACTCTGCAGACAATCTGCAAAACATTTACAATTTTTTGGCAACACTCAAAGATTATTCAGATTTTACCGAAGAGAAAATCAACGATTTTCACAATGATTTAAAACAGAAAAAATCAAAGGCTTCACTTGTGAAGCTTAATAATGTAAAATACTATATGGTATATGAATCGGTAAATTATGAAGACTGGACAATGGTAGGGTTAGTGCCTGTAAGCGTTGTAAACGCAAGTATGAACAAGCTACAGCGAAGCACTGTATTTATAGCAGTGGCAATTATGATTACATTAAGCTTAACTGTAATCGCCGCGGTTGTGCGTAATAATAAAGAAAAGCTTAAAAAGAAGGACACCGAGATTATATACCGTGATGAATTATTTACCAAGCTGTCAACGCAGGTAGATGATGTCTTTCTGATGATCGATGCCAAAAAGTGCCGTTTTGACTACATAAGCCCCAACATTGAAAAGCTTATCGGCATTACGGTAAACGAAGCGCGTTACAACAACCACGCGCTTGACAGACTGCTGAACGATAAGGAAGTAGAAGCGGTTTTAGAAAAGCTTAATAATATGAAGCCCGGTCAACAGGAAGAATACAATCGCGAATATATTCACCAAAAGAGCGGCAAATTGCTGTGGTTCCACATTGTTGTACTGTGCAGTAATGTTCAGAACGAGATAAAGTATATTTTGGTTATGTCGGACCGCACAAAGGACAGGATGATTAACCAAGCCCTTGAGGATGCGGCAAATGCCGCCGAAAGCGCAAGCAAGGCAAAGAGCGCATTCTTAAGCAGTATATCGCACGACATTCGAACTCCTATGAACGCCATTATCGGATTTGCTACATTGGCAAACTCAAGCATAGGAAATGACGAAAAAACAAAAGATTATCTGGCAAAGATACTCTCTTCGGGAAATCATTTGCTTTCTCTGATTAACGATGTACTTGATATGAGCCGTATCGAAAGCGGAAAAATTTACCTGCAAGAAACCAAGGTGAATCTTCCCGAACTGTTACACGATCTTAAAAATATTATCGGCGGACAGATAAACACCAAGCAGTTAAGGTTTTCAATGAACACCGATATAACGAATGAAAATATATACTGCGACAAAACAAGGTTAAATCAGGTGCTTTTGAATCTGTTATCAAATGCCGTAAAATTTACGCCTTCGGGCGGTACCGTATCGGTAAAGGTAACACAGCTCGGAACAGCCGCTAACGGAAACGGACGCTTCGAAATTCGGGTAAAGGATACCGGTATTGGCATGAGCAAAGAATTTTCCGAACGGATTTTTAATCCTTTTGAGCGCGAAAGAACCTCTACCGTAAGCAAAATAACCGGCACCGGACTCGGAATGTCTATTTCAAAAGGCATAATTGATATGATGGGCGGAACAATCGAAGTAATTACGGAGCAGGGCAAAGGAACAGAATTTGTGCTTTGCCTTGAATTTCAGATTGCACAGGATGCCGAATGCAAAGAATTTACCCCGTCAGACTCGGATAAAAGTATAAGCTTCGAGGGTAAGAAAATTCTTCTCGCAGAGGATAATGAGCTAAACCGCGAAATCGCAGTCGAAATATTGCAGGAATACGGATTCATTATAGAAATTGCGCAAAACGGTAAGGAGGCAGTCGATAAGGTGTCGGCGTCTAAACCGGGTGATTTTGATGCAATACTTATGGATATTCAAATGCCGATTATGGACGGTATGGAAGCGACAAAGCGCATACGCGCGCTGGAAAATCCAAAGCTTTCTGCCATTCCGATTATTGCTATGACTGCCAACGCCTTTGACGAAGACAGAAAAGCCGCATACCGTGTAGGAATGAACGGGTTTATATCAAAGCCCGTAATTATAGACGAGGTTATACGCGAACTTAAAAATGCCTTTATTTAATTAGGCTGACAGATAAGCTGTGTGTTTTATCATTTTCCACGCAGGTCGAGTTAACTACTAAAAAGAGCGGCACGGCTGCCTCGGTCGAGGAAAGCCCTGTCGCTCTTTTAAACTTAATATTTTTTTAATCAACTGCATTTCAAAAGTGCCGTAAATGACCGTACGCTTTGTTTCAGCCCTTAAAATATCTGTCGGTCCGTCTTAAAATCAAAACCAACGGGTATATTGCAAGCGCCCCCAAAATCAGATTGCTTGTGCCGTGTATAAGGTCTGCCGGTATTCCCGCTATTATCCACGGTATCATTTTGCTGAAATCACCGCCGAAAAACAGAAACACCTGACTCGGCGCGTAAAGGGTTCCGAACAAATAGCCGTGCGCCGCACATGCTGCAACATACAATATATTTTTTACCTTTTCGGGCAGTTTTTGCGGAATCAACATTACGAACATCCATAAAAAATCCCAGATATATATATACGGAATCCACCAAGGCTGAAAGCCGCCCACAATTCCCTGAATTAAAACATAGATATAAACCGAAATCAAGGCATATCGTCGGTAAACTACTGTTGTAACTACAATAAGCACACCTACAAGATGAATGTTAGGCAAAAACTCGAAAAGAAAATCACCCGCGCACATAAGTGCGGCAAGCAGGGCTAAAAGCACAAAGTCTTTTAATTTCAGCTTCATTTTTCTGCTTTAAACATATACTCTGCGCCCGATACCGCCTCGGTAGCGTCAACACCGCTTGAAGCGTACTCGCCGTTTACATAAAACGCCCAATACATTCCGTCGGCGTCGTAATCGAGTGTTACACCGTTTACAGTTTTCACATAAAGACCGTAAGCGCCGTCTTCACCCGCGATAAGCCCCTCTGCCAAAAGAGCCTCACCTACAGTTGATTTGTCGGTGGCTACATGAAATTTTGTTTCCTTGCCGTCAGATTGCACAACGGTAAAATCAAATTCGGTATTGCCCTCGCCTACATTCGTTACCTGAATGTCCGATACATCGGTGATGTTTGATGATACCGTGCTTTGTTCGGTTTTGTCACATCCGCTTGCAAAGAGTGCCACAGCCGCAATAAGCACTATGCAAACCGAAAGTGACAGCATTTTTTTGATTTGTGTCATTTTCATAGTTTACATTCTCCTAAAAATAATTTATTTTGTCCTCATAAGTCGGCGCTCGCAACTTTTTTATAAGGCATTTGTTTAAAAAATATTTCGACTGCGGCGCTGCTTTGCTTTGCCTTCTCAAAGAAAAATCTTCAATGGCTTATCCCCTTTTTTGCGGCAAAAGGTTAGAAGCAAAACACATTTTGCACCTCACGGCGACGGGCTCGTACAGGAATTTCACCTGTTTCCTTTTCAAACAGAATTATTTTACTGCATCTTAATAAAAAATTCAATATTTTTGTAGTTTACTTTTAATATTTTGTATGTTAGAATATGGCAAAAGGATGTAAACGGTGCCTTATGAACAAGTATAAAGAAAAAATTAAATACTGGGTTAAAACAGTGATTGAGTTTATACTTAACCCGCGTTTGCTTTTATGCCTTAGTATTGCGTGGCTTATAACAAACGGTTGGGCGTATATTACAACCGTCATAGCCGTATGGCTTAAAATCGATTGGCTCGCCGCTGTATCGGGCGCTTATCTTGCGGCGCTTTGGATACCCTTTACACCCGAAAAAATTATTACCGTAATTATAGCAATATTTTTGTTAAAGCTTATGTTTCCGAATGATAAAAAAACCCTCGAAAAACTGCACAATATGAAAGAAAAAATTAAAGCCGCCGGCAAAAAAATCAAAGGCAAGCATAAAGAAAAGAAATAACATCAGGGCTTGATGTTATTTCTTTTTACTTTTTATTTTTTCTTGATAATCTTGGTGAACAGAAATACTATAAGGGCTATAGCCGCCATAACTACAAATATTCCTGCCATGCCCTGCCACATAATTTTTAAGGCGGGCAAAATTCTTTCAAGTATATTTTCAAAGCTCATAATACTACCTACCTTTCAAATCAAAGCAGCTTAGGCACAATATTAAGTATCATACCGCCTGCCAATACTGATGCAATCTGACCCGAAACGTTTGCGCCGACTGCGTGCATAAGCAAATGATTTTGATTGTCGGCTTCAAGACCTAACTTTTGAATAACGCGCGCCGACATGGGAAACGCCGATATACCTGCGGCGCCTACCATCGGGTTTACCTTGTTTTTGCAAAACAGATTTAGTATTTTTGCAAACAAAACGCCTGCCATAGAATCAAACACAAACGCAACAAGACCCAGCCCCATTATTAAAAGCGTTTCCCATTTTACAAACATATCGGCTTTCATACTGAAAGAAATGGTAATTCCGAGCAACAACGTTATAAGGTTTGAAAGCACATTTTGCGCGGTTTCCGAAAGCGAACCTAAAACACCGCACTCACGCAAAAGATTGCCGAACATTAAAAAGCCCACAAGAGCTACCGATGTAGGCGCTATAAAGCCTGCTACAACCGTCACAATTATAGGAAACAGAATTTTGAGCGTTTTTGAAACATTTTTCGGGTTGTAAGGCATTCTGATTCGGCGTTCTTTTTTGGTTGTTACCGCCTTTATTGCCACAGGCTGAATAATGGGTACCAACGCCATATAAGAATATGCCGCAACGGCTATCGGGCCTGTGTATTCTGATTTTAAAACACGCGAAACCAATATTGCCGTGGGGCCGTCTGCCGCGCCTATTATACCTATCGACGCCGCATCCTTTAATTCAAAAAACGGTGAAGCCGCTAATATTACAAAGAAAATGCCAAACTGCGCTGCCGCGCCAAACAAAAACATTTTTGGATTTGAAAGCAAGGGCCCAAAGTCTATCATAGCGCCTATGCCTATAAACAACAGCAACGGCATTGCCTCTGACACCTCAATTCCTACATTGTAAAGCCATTCAATAATACCCGTTACCTCGCCTATTCCGACAATTTCCTGATTAAGCACCCCCGAAAACGGCAGATTGACAAGTATTGCGCCAAAGCCCATGGGCAAAAGCAGTGAAGGCTCATATTTTTTTGAAATTGCAAGCCAAATAAGCAAAGCGCCCACAACATACATTAAACCCTGCTGCCATGTTACCGCCTTGAAGCTCTCAAGCAAAAAGCTCATAAACAACACCTCTTAAAAATATTTGCGCAAAAAAAGACTCTTACTGCACAGTAAAGCACAGTAAAAGTCTTGTTACAAAACAAAATAGTTTTGGGCAAAGTCCGGAATTTCTTCGTGATGACGAACTTTGCCGCGGTTTTCACCGCAGACTACTCCCTTTCACTAATATCTATTTTATGTAAATTTTACAAAAAGTCAATAGAATTCATTCGACATTTAAATTTTGTATACTATCATTTTGTCCTATTCGAGTCAGAATCAGTCTTTTTGAACTTCGTCAGTATCGGTATCGGGCTCGGTTTCATTTTGAGTTTCTGTTTCGGAATAATGTGTATCATCTGCAAAATCGTTTAATACAAACTCATCTGTGTCGGAAACCTCCGCGTCTTGTTCAAAATTTTCATTTTTGCCTGCCGACGCAATCTTTATTATAAGAATTACCGCAAGCGCTATAAGCACTACTGCTGTAACCAAAATTATAATAAATATTGTTTTACCTGTATTATTCATGTTTGTAAACCATGCGAGACTTCCTGCCGTTTCGGCAACGGGCTCTTCATCGGGGTTTAACGCCGCGTCAAAATCGGCGGCACGCTGAACAGTGCCCTCGACAACATCAAAACGGTAGTAGCCCGTTTTGCCCGAAACATAACAGTTAAGCACATAAAAATCCTTTAAATCTTCATTTTCATAGGCAATGGCGTCAACCTCACTGCCGTCTATTTCACATTTTGAAAGAATAAATCCCGAAGGCATAACCGAGTAATCGGTAAGCTTTTCGACAATATACATTTTTCCGTTTGCATTTATATATACAAGCTTTGTAAAATTATCATTTTCGTCGCGGATATAAAAGGCGCCGTTTTCACCTGCGGCATCGGTAAGCCAATAAAGCTGATATTTGCCGCCCTCATCGTTTAAAACCGCAATTTCAGAGCCCTTGCGGTTTGCCGTAGCCTGTGTAAAGCCCGCCGGTATTGCAATGCCGTCAAAACTGTTTACTATTGTATAGTCGGCGCCGTTTATTACAGCAAGCAACGGGTTTGCGTCACGCGCTGCCTGTTCGGCGTCGGCAGTTTCCTGCTCGGTCATACGCTTAATATTTATTGTGTACGATTTTTTAGTTCCGTCTGCCGCGGTTACGGTAAGAACACGCTGGTTGTCGCCCACTTGGAGCGCAAAGGTGCCGCCGCCTGCGTATGTGGCGCCGCCGTCGGCAACAGAGCCTGTAATATTTATGCTGTCAATGCCGTATTTAACCGTTACGTTGTAGGTTGTAGTGTTAGAATTAAAAGCAGGAGACAGCGAACCGTTGCTCAACTTTATTGACGCTAAATTTGCGTTAGACGAGGGCTTGGGCGTAATAACCGATATTGCCGCAGTGCCTGTTGCCTTTGAGCTTGCCTCGCCGCCGCCGAGCACCGTTGCCGAAATGTTTGAATTACCCGCGGCTATGGCGGGAAAATTCAATGTATATGAGCTTGATTTCGATGGTTTTGTAGCCGTAAAGCCGTCATCGACAATTTTTACAGTGCCGTTTGCAACATTGTAATCGGCGCCCGAAACGCTGTTAAGGCGTAAAACGCTTGAATTATAGCTTATGTCGGCTTCAACCGCATAAAGCGTTGCGTCCGCATTAAACTTTACGGTTACGCTGAAGCTTTTTCCAACCTCATACTGACCGCCGCCGCTTACAGACACACTTGCCGCCGATACATTAAGGGTAAATACCGATACTGCAAGGCACAGCACGGTAACTGCCGAAATTAACGATTTTATAATTTTTTTCATTCTAAACACCTTTTATTTTAAATAATAGTAAATATTTTAAGAAATCGCCTTTACGCCTAATATATGCATTTTAATTGCCGCCAAATCAATGGCGTTTATTACGCCGTCGCCGTTTACATCACCGCCGACAAATGCATCACCTTCGAGCTTTTTAACGCCTAAAATATCCATTTTAACCGCCGCCAAATCAATCGCGTTGATGAGATCGTCTTTGTTTGTATCGCCTTTTTTGATTACAGGCTCAGGAACGGGCGGTGTAATTTGAACAGTCGGATACGGACAGGCGGCCTGCGGCATTTCACTAAATACAGGAATAGAAAAAGTAATCACCGCATCGGTATTGCCTACACAGCCTTTTTTCAAATACTTGGCGTTAGTCCATGCATCATACAAAGCCGATGCGTACTGATGCCACCATACTTTATTTACCACATTAAAATCTTTATAATAATATGTATCTTGACCGATAGATATATAACCGTCGGCATATTTTTTAGCACCGCCGATTATTGATGCCGTGCGGCTGGTCCAGCCGTTATTCTTGGCATATGTCAAGCCCGAAACCGCCATTTCATCCTTTGTAGAACCGGTTGTGCTGAAATTAAAAAAGTTGTAATAGCCCTCAAATTCGGGGTAGGTGCCCGAAATAAGATTTGTATTTCCGCCCGTTCCCTGCTCTACAATAATGGTTGCCGCAAGCACATAGGGGCTGACACCGCTTTCATTGGCGGCGGCAATCAAATCTTCAATATAGGCGTCGGGCTCGGCTGCGCCGTCACCGTTTTTGTCATATCCGTTTTCCAAAAAAGTGCCCTTTATAATCGAACGCAAATTGTCCTGCGTTTTCGCATCTTCTTGGTAAGATTGCTTCATAAATGCGAATATCATATCTTCATTAAGTGAATTTCGAGGGTCCATAAAATACTCAATCGCCATACGCGAAGCATATGTCCAACGCATTTCCATGGTAACCCAAGTATCGGTCGACGGGTCATAACCGCGCATATCGCGCCACTCGTTGCCTCCGTAGCTGAACTCTACCCACTTGCGAGTTTTGGTTATATCAGATACGCCATATTGCGCCTCAACGGCTTCTTTAAAGGTAAGGTCAAATTTGTTTGCAACAAATAGCCAGTTAGGATATTTTGCATGCAGTTCTCTCAAAGCCGAATGATAACTTTCGGGGAAGTTGGCAAGATTTCTTTCAAAGTCTTCATCATATTCATACTCGATATTTAACTTTACACGGCCTGAATACGCATAGCCGGTGTTTGCATAGTTTTCACCGTAATTAACCTTGTACCATGTGTCACCGTCGCCGTCCTTTTCTTCACCTAACGCCATAAGCGGCGTGCCGTTTTCAAGTGTGCACAACAGTGTCGACATTCCTTTATTACCCTCGATTTCGTGACCGACAGTGCCGGGCAGTGACCATATCTGCGCGCCTGTTGAGCTTGCAACTGTCGCCGAAACGGGATATTTTACAGCTGCGTTTACCGTTAACGCAGTAAACGTGCCGACAAAAATCGACAGGCACAGCAACAGGCTTAAAAACCTTTTAAATTTCTGCACTTTACCAACCCTTTTTTTAACCGTAAATAAATCTATTATAACAATTATATATTTTTACTGTATTTATGTCAACCAAAAAAGCGGAAGAGCCTTAAAAATTACAGTTCTTCCGATTATCAACTATTTTTTATTGCTATTTAATTTTTCTCGCTTCTATATAAAAGCGTTTATCATCGGCGTGTCCCATTGAAAAGGTCTTGCGCGGCAATGAGCCGTCGGCGTTAACTGCCGCAAAAAGCTCGCTTTTTTGCATACCGTCAAATAAAAATCCGACTGTGTTTTCGCGGGCGGCCAACTTTTTAAGAGAAGCTTCACCGTGAATATAATCAACTTCGGCATCCTCGTGTTCTTTTATATAATCGTCAAGAAAGGCTTGTAAAGTGCCTACTGCTAATTTTGCGGTTGGTTTAACGCTTATTTCACGCACATTTTCACCGTAAACGCAGGTGAATTTTTGTGCGTTATCGCCCGTACCCTCACCTGTTGCCTTTACAAAATCATTTATCAGACTTTCGGGGTCTATGCCGAACACAACGCGGTAAATAGGCTCAAACTGCAAAGCGGTGTCATGAATATTAACGATTTCGGTTAAAGCATAACGTGATGCTTCGCTTGGGTTGCGGTTGTAACATTCTTTAGCAGTTGCAAGCGAATGATTGCCGTCGCCTACGCAGAACAAAAAGCCGTTATTTTGCTCTTTTAACTCTTGAAGCAAAGACAAAACCGTCTGCTTTGCTTGAGTATTTAAAAGATAACCCTTAATACTGCCAGCTCCGCACATAAGCGTGAAGTCGTAAAGTTTTTTAAAGTTATCTATATTTTCCGCAAGATATTTAAAAATTCTGTCTTTAACATCATCAAAAAGCAACATTACATGCGGCAGCTCAAGCGGTGCGTTTTTGCGTATTTCTACGCGGGGCGGAATACGCGAAAGCACGGTCTGCTCGGTAGCGCGTATTTCGGCGTTTGTACCTGCGCGGTAATCGTAACATTCAAGGTCGATTTTACCGACAAGTCCGCGACGAAGCTTTGAGTCTGACTGAACACGCTCTACATAAATAAGCGCATCGGGATACTCGTTAAAAATGTTTTTATCAAGGTATTCCCGCATATTTTTATTTATTTGTTCAATATATGCCGAGTTGTCATCCGATAAACAGACTTCGGGCAAAACAAGGTTAAAAGCCGAGGGCTTATCGCCTGCCGCGTTTTTGACCCTTTGCCAATATTCGGGCTCTGATGTGTATTGGTCGCAGGCAATTACCGCCCAATTTTCAAAATCAGCTTTCGGCAAAAGGATATCTGCCGGTGAAAAAGAAATATTGTATTGCATTTTTGCCTCTTTAATAATATGAAAATTCTATTGAATCAATCGTGTCTTCCGCAGTATCAACATAAACGGTTATACCGCTGCGGCGGTCTTGTTTGGTGATAAACCAATCGAGATAATATTTGTTTTCACTAATGCAATAAAAATGAGACGGCGAACCCAAATATTCAATGGCGTCGGTTATAGCCGACACATTGCTTATTCCGTTTATCCAAAACTGACCGTATTCGGATTCGGGATTCGAAAGCTCATTTTCTTTGATAATAAACTTTACTATCGGACATTTTTTAAGCGAAACAGAAGATTTTTTATCATTGTAAAAAACCGCTGTTATTTTTTTGTTGTATTCATTTACAAAATCTGCGGTAAGCGATTTACCTGCCAAAATCTGCGAGTCCTCGTTATATTCTTCGGAATCGGAAAGCTTAAAGCCCTCTTTTGTAATGTTAGCATAAGACGACGGAACAGACAACGCACTGCCTGCATAGGTGACTTTGTATTCAAATTTTTCCCCTAAATATATGTCGGCGTAATTTTCCTCATCATACAAGCTTATGTCAATATAGGTAGGCGTTACACTGTCATCTGATTTTATTTCGGGTATTTTTATCTGTTTACTTACGCTGTCTGCTGCGGTGCTTTCTTTTGACGAGGATTTTCCGTAATTGTCGTCAAACTTTTGACACGCACAAAGCAAGGTAACAAAAAGACAGCAAAGTATAACGCTTAATATTCTTTTCATACTTATACCTCCCTACAGTTTTATTATACGATTAAATATGTTAAATGTAAATATATTTACGATAATTTTACATCATTTAATATTGCCGATTTAAGCTCGTCTAAGCTGTTGAATTTTTGCTCTGTTCGCATAAAGCGAAGAAGCTCCAATCGCATTTCTTTTCCGTAAATATTTCCTTTAAAATTTTTAATATAGGTTTCACAGCCCACGGTATCGGTTTTGTAGGTAGGGCGAATACCTATATTTGTTACGCCGTCATAACATTTGCCGTCAAACGTAACCCTTGATTTATAAACGCCGAACTTGGGCTTTACAAGCAGCTCGGGGTAAATTTGATTAGCGGTAGGAAAGCCTATTTTTCGCCCTCTTGCGTCACCGTGCAAAACCTGCGCCGTAAACGAAAATCCGCCGTAAAGCAATTTTGACGCCGTTTGAACCTCGCCGTTTTTTATACACTCGCGTATTGCGGTAGATGAAATTATGCTTTCACCCTCGTACTGCGGTGAAACACAGCAAAATTCAATGCCCTTTCGGCTACAAAAATCGGCAAGAAAATCGGTATTGCCGAGCGCTTTTTTACCGAAACGGTAGTTAAACCCGCACACTATGCGCGAAGGATTATACTGCTTGCATAAATCTTCAACATACTGTGAGGCTTCGATGTCTCGCACCTTGTCAAAATCTTGCATTACTACCTGATTTATACCTAATTCTTTCAGCCTGTTTTCGCGGTCTTTAGGCAAAATAAGCAGCTGTGGCTCATTTGACAGCACACTTTTAGGCGGCACATAAAATGTTACCGCAATGCTGTAATACGGCCTTGTTTCCGATATTACGGCGCGGTGACCCTTGTGCAGTCCGTCAAAAGTGCCCAGCGCTATTGCGGTCTTCATTTTTTATACACCTACCTATTTATATCTGTTAAACAAGCAATCTTTAAAATTCGGTTTTGAACATCGGCAAGTCCGAGGCCTAAAAATTTTTCACCCAAATAAACGCGATAATGTGCGCCGTCGCTAAAACCGTCTGATTTAATACGCTCAAGACTCAGCGCTCCGCCGTTGCAAAAACGCACGGCCTGTTTTTCGCTTATCTGTATTTGCGGCATATAATCTACCGCCGAGTCACACGGCAAAATATAATCGTTTATATTCTCGGGTGTAAGGCTGTTTAAATCTACACATTGGTCAATACCAAAGCCTGACGTTTCGGTGCGGCACAGCCTTGTAAGCGTTGCACCGCATCCCAAAGCCTCGCCTATATCACGGCAAAGCGAACGGATATAGGTGCCCTTTGAAACCGATGCTTCGATGTCAAATTCGTTTTGACTGTTTAAATCTGATATTTTTTTAAGCGAAAAAATCTCAATTTGCCTTGCGGGTATTTCCGCCATCAAGCCGCGGCGCGCCAGCTCATACATACGAACGCCGTTTTGCTTTATTGCGCTGAACATAGGCGGGATTTGCATTTGTTTACCCTTAAATTTTTCTAAAACAGCATTTATGTCAATACTGTCGCTTACATCACAACTGTTTATTATGTTGCCGGTAATGTCACAGCTGTCGGTAGTAATACCTAACCTTACGGTTGCCGTATAGCTTTTGTCGGCATCGATTAAAAACCGTGACAAAACGGTGGCTCTGCCTATAAGTATAGGCAGTACACCCGTAGCCATAGGGTCAAGCGTGCCCGTATGACCGACGCGCCTTTCGCCCGTCAGTTTTTTTATGCGGGCAACGGCGCCAAACGAGGTAATACCTTCGGGTTTATTGAGAAGCAGAAGTCCAGACATTCTTTTCCTCCATTTGCTGTTTTATCGCTTCAAGTATTCTCGCCTTTACTTCATTCAAACTGCCCTCAAGTGTTGCTCCTGCGGCATTTTTATGACCGCCGCCGCCTAAGGCTTTGCATATTAAAGACGCGTCAAGCGGCTCGTATGTGCGCAACGAAAGCTTATACACATCGCTACCCGTCTGCTTTACGGTAACACCAGCTATAACGCCATCCACACTTCGTGAAATAACCGTTATTCCCTCAAGGTCAGGACCGCTGCAGCCCGTTTTTTCCTGCATTTCGGCAGTGATAATAAGTACCATACATTTATCGTCAAAGTGGTATTCCGCCTTGTCGAGCACCATTCTCTCAAGGGTTAAAAGATTTTTGCTTTTTGTGTCAAACATACTCTTGTTGATTTTATCGGCTTCAATGTTAAACTCATACAGCGCGGCGGCAATTTTATGGGTTTTAGCTGTAACGCATGCATACTTAAAGCAGCCTGTGTCGGTGCAAATACCTGTATAGAGCGCCTTTGCTATTATATCGTTTATCTTTACATTAAGGCCCAGCAACAACTCATATATTATCTCACAGGTGGCAGACGCGCCTACATCGAGCAAAAGCGCCTTTGCATACCTTACATTTGAAATATGATGGTCAATATTAAGGTCAACGCAATATCCGAATTCATTTTCCAATGTGCCGAGCAAACGCTTGTCGGCAACATCAACCGCAACCACCGTAGCGCCGTCGCGGCTGACATGGTCGGTATCAGAGGCAAAATAGGCGTATTTTGACGGTATCAAATCGGGGCATATAACCTCGGCCGTTTTTCCTAATTGCTTTAACCCGTAATAAAGCGCGTAAGCGGCGCCCAATGTGTCGCCGTCGGGAGAGGCGTGGGTTAAAATAATATAATTATCTTTTTCTTTTAAAAAGCTTACCGCATTTTCAAAAGAAAAATCCAAACACTCATTACTGTCCATAATGTGTCACTTCCTTTCGTGACTTTAAAAATTCTATTTGTCCGAAGATTTGTCGAAAGATTCGATAATTCTTGAAATATGCGCGCTGTTCTCAATAGAATTATCAGCCACAAATCGAAGCTCCGGCACCTTGCGAAGCTTCATTCGGGCACCGAGCTCACGGCGAAGATATCCGCCTGCGTTTTTGTTAAGCGCCTTTACCGATTCGGCGGTTTTTTCACTGCCCTCTATGGCGCTTACATAAACCGTAGCATAAGACATATCGCCCGAAACATCGAGTTTTACTATGCTTAACATTTTACTGACTCTTGGGTCCTTTACCTCGCGCAAAAGCTCTGAAAGGCAGAGTCTTATATCGGATGTTACGCGGTTAATTTTATATCCGGCCATCAGTCTCTGTATTCCTCCATAACAAAGGCTTCGAAAACGTCGCCCTCTTTAATATCGGCAAACTTTTCAAGTCCTATGCCGCATTCATAACCCTGTGCCACTTCTTTAACGTCATCTTTAAAGCGGCGCAGTGATTTAATAGCGTCTTCGCAAACAACTATACCGTCGCGTACAACGCGTATCTGACAAGCACGGGTTACCTTTCCGCTTGTTACATGACAACCGGCAATTGTGCCGACATTAGATATTTTGTATGTGTTACGAACCTCAACGGTGCCGAGTATATTCTCACGGAACTTGGGAGCTAACATACCCTTCATAGCAGACTCGATTTCTTCGATGCAATCATAAATCACGCGGTAGGTTCGAACATCAACACCGTCACGCTCGGCGGTTGCTTTTGCAACCGCGTCGGGCCGAACATTAAAGCCTACTACGATAGCACCTGATGCCTGAGCGAGCATTACATCAGATTCGTTTATTGCGCCGACGCCGCCGTGAATAACATTTACCTTGACTTCCTCATTAGAAAGTTTAACAAGACTGTCTTTAACCGCCTCTACACTGCCCTGAACGTCGGCCTTAACAATTATGTTAAGCTCTTTAAGCTCGCCTTCGCTGAGCTGGCTGAACAGATTGTCAAGTGTAACCTTTTCTTTGGCATTAAAGAGTTCGTTTTTAATTTTTTCCTTACGCTGTTCAACAAGCTCACGTGCAAGTCGCTCATCGGATACTGCGTCAAAGCCGTCGCCTGCGTCAGGTGTTTCGGCAAGACCCGTGATTTCAACAGGAACCGAAGGTCCTGCGCTTTTTACAACCTTTCCGTTTTCATCGGTCATAAGTCTTACACGGCCTACAGTTGTACCTGCAACAATTATATCGCCTGCGTTTAAGGTACCGTTTTGCACAAGCAAGGTAGCCACAGGACCGCGGCCCTTGTCAAGACGGGCTTCGATAACAACGCCCTTGGCTCGGCGGTTCGGGTTTGCCTTAAGCTCAAGCATTTCGGCTACAAGCAGTACATTTTCAAGCAATTTATCAATACCATCATGCGTTTTTGCCGAAACGGGAACACAAATTACATCGCCGCCCCACTCTTCTGGAACAAGAGAATGCTCGGTAAGCTGCTGTAATATTCTGTCGGGGTTTGCCTCTGGTTTATCCATTTTATTTATAGCTACAATTATTTGAACATTTGCAGCCTTTGCGTGGTTAATAGCCTCAATGGTCTGCGGCATAATGCCGTCGTCGGCTGCAACCACAAGTATTGCAATGTCGGTAGCCATAGCGCCGCGCTGACGCATTGCGGTAAATGCCGCGTGACCGGGAGTATCAAGGAAGGTGATGTCCTGACCGTTGCATTTTACGCGATAAGCGCCTATGTGCTGTGTAATACCGCCTGCCTCGGTGGCTGTTACTGCGGTGTCGCGTATGGCGTCAAGCAATGAAGTTTTACCGTGGTCAACATGGCCCATAACGACTACAACGGGGCTGCGCGGTTTCAAATCTTCCGCCGCGTCTTCGGTAACATCCATAATTTTTTCTTCAATGGTAACCACAACGGCGCGTTCTATTTTAGCACCCATTTCGGTGACAACTATTTCGGCGGTATCGTAATCGATTACCTGATTAACGGTTGCCATCATACCGAGCTTAAGCAGCTCTTTTATAACCTCTGCGGCCGTCTTTTTCATAGCTGCGGCGAGCTCACCTACCGTAATTTCGTCGCCTACGGTTACGGTTATAGGAGTTTTCTTTATGCGCTCAAGCTGCATACGGCGCAGTTTGTCGGCCTCGGTTTCGCGCTTTGCACCCTGCGGACGGCGGTAATCCTGAGATTTTTGCTTAATCTTCTGTTTGCGCGAGAAGTTGTCACGCATAGAGTTTGCAGGCGCAATATTTTCGTATTTTTCGTTGTATTTTTCAATGTTGACATTTGATGTTCGCGTATCAACGTGTCGAAGCTGAGCAGGGCCGCGATTGGGAGCCTCGCCCGGCTTTTTCTCTTTTTTAGGCGGAGCCACAAGCGGACCGTCATAAGGTTTTTCTTCAACCTTTTTTTCTGCCTTTTTAGTTTCGGCTTTTTGGGGCTGTTGCTTTTCGGCCTTTTTGTCGGTCTTGGTTTGAGCCGCCGTTTTAGCTTTGGGCTCTGACTTTTTCTCGTCTTTGGCCTCTTTTTCGGGTTCGGGCTTTTTAACCGTTTTCTTTTCGGGCTCGGCTTTTTTAGTTGCCGGTTTTTGCGGCTTGTCGACTTCTTTGTTTTCAGCCTTTTCAGCCTTTTCGGCGGCGGCAGCCGCGGCCTTTAACTGTTCGAGTATTGCCATTTGCTCGGCTAATTTTTTATCCTTTTCGTCCTGCCTTTTTTTAGCGGCAGCCGCGCGTGTCTCGGCGCCCATTTCAAAGTAATCGTCAAAGCTTTTTACCGAATTTTGCTTTGTAAGCGCGTCGAATACCATTGCAATTTCATTTTCTATAAGAACGGCAGACGACTTTTTTTCTTCGCCTGTAAGTGAAGCAACAAGCGCTATTATGTCTTTTGAAGACATATTGAAATCTTTAGCCAAATCGCTGATTTTATATCTGTTTATCATTTAATTTCCTCCCTGCATGGTTTGCCGACAGCATTATTTATGCCGCTTGCAAACGAAATATCATTTACCGATATTATTGCGCATTTATGCCCTATGGCGTGCGACAATGTTTGCATATTATAATTGTCTAAAACAATCAACCGTGTTTTAAACTTATTACAAAAAAACGAAATCTCTTTTTTGCTTTTTTGCGATGTGTCATTTGCTGTCAGCACAAGTTCACTTTTGCCCTGCGAAAGTGCGCCGCATACTGCATCAAAGCCGTATGAGAGTTTGTTTGCCTTTGAAGCAAAGCCCAAAAGCGTGAGTAATTTATCATTCACCTATTTCACGACCTTGCAACAGCTTTGAATATATTTCTTTGTCGACCGCAATAGAAAAGGTGTGCGCCAAGGCGTTTGTTTTTTCGGCCTTTTTAAGGCAATCGGGGTTTTTACAAATATATGCGCCGCGCCCCGAAAGTTTATTTGTTTTATCAATTACAATTTCGCCTGTGGGGGTTTTTACAATTCTGTCAAGTTCCGACTTGGGTTTCATTTCTCGACAGCCTATGCACATACGCAGCGGTGTTTTTTTTGCTGACAAATCAAAAACTCTCCTTTAAAACATTGTTTAATGATATTATTCGCCGAAAAATCCGCTTTCGGGGTGAATATCTATTTTCCAGCCTGTAAGCTTTGCGGCAAGGCGGACATTTTGACCTTTATTGCCTATGGCAAGCGACAGTTGCGATTCGGGAACACGCGCAAGGCAAACCTTAGGTTCGGTGCTTTGAATTTCAACCGATACAACCTTTGCCGGCGACAGTGATTCGCTTATAAACTCTACAGGGTCTTCGCTGTATTTAACAATATCGATTTTTTCGCCTGCAAGTTCTTCAACAATTTTATTTACACGCGCGCCGCGTTGACCGATACATGCGCCTATTGCGTCAAGCTCTTTATTTTCGGACCAAACTGCAATTTTGGTGCGCGCACCTGCCTGTCTTGAAATCGCCTTGATTTCGATAGTTCCGTCAAAAATTTCGGGCACTTCGGTTTCAAATAAGCGTTTTACAAGACCGGGATGTGTGCGGGACAGCATAATACGCGGACCGCGGTCGGTTTCCTTAACATCGACCACATAAACCTTTATATGCTCGCCCTCAAAAATTTCTTCATCGGGCACCTGCTCGGCTTTGGGAAGCACAGCCTCGTTGTGACCTATCTCTAAAACGGCGTTGCCTGTTTTGGGGTCAACACGCTTAACAACGGCCGTTATAACCTCGCGATTATGACTTTGAAATTCTGCAAGCGCCTGACCGCGCTCAACCTCTTTAACACCCTGACGGAAGTTGTTTTTTGAATTTTGAGCAACTATTCTGCCGAACTTTTTGGGGTCGAGCTTAATATCTATAAATCCGTTATCCAAAGACTTAGGGTCGATAGCCGCCGCGTCATCACGGCTGATTTGTGTATAGGGGTTTTCAACCTCATCAACAATTTCTTTGCGGGCGGTTACAAGAAACATTTCTTTTTCAAGGTCTATAACACAGGAAACTATATCATTTCCGCCGTAATCTTTTCTTGCCGCCGTTGTTATAGCCTCTGATATTTTTTCGGCTATGAATTCTCCTGGGACACCCTTTTCCTGCTCCATAAATCTTATCGCTTCAAAAAGCTCTTTATTGTCCTTCTTTTCCTTTGCTGTCATCTTTGCCTTTGCCATTTTTCAATTACCTCTATTCTGATATATTTTAAAAATTTTCCGTAATAAATATTTTTGAAAAGCTGCCTTTTGAAAAAGTAATTTCGCCGTTTTCGGTATCTATTGTAATATCGCCGTCGGCAGATTTAAGCACGCCCGTAAATTCTTTTTTGCCGTCGACTGCTTTAAAAAGCTTTACGGTTACATTTTTGCCCAAACCGTATTCAAAGTGGTGCGGACGGCTAAGCTCACGCTCGGTTCCGGGAGAGCAAACCTCTAAATAATACGAACAGTCTATCGGGTCGGCTTCATCAATCAATGGGTCTACCGCGTGCGACACCTCGGTGCAGTCGTTAATGCTGACGCCCTCGGGCTTATCAATAAAAATGCGCAAATAGTGCGACGCGCCCTCTTTTACAAACCGAACATCCCAAAGGCTTACACCGCAGGACTCGACCGTGTCCTTAACCAAATCATAAACCTTTTCGGCTACACTTGCCATAAATATAACAATTCCTTTCCTGCAAAAGTTTGAAAACAAAAGTGAGCGGGCTGTTACCCACTCACCTTTCTTATCAAATATACTAACGATATTATAACACAAAAATAAATAAAATCAAGTGTTTTTTTATTTTGTTAAAGCAAAATACAAAATTACCGCTACACCCAAAATTATTCTGTAAATGCCGAAGGCTTTAAAATCGTGCTTTTTGATATAAGATACCAGGAATTTAATGGCAATAATTGATACAACAAACGAAACGGCGCAACCCACAGCCATAATTAAAAGCTCATAAGCCGTAAAGGTAAAGCCGTCGTCAAAAAACTTAAACAGCTTTATAGCGCTGGCTCCGAACATTGCGGGAATACCCAAAAAGAATGAAAATTCGGCAGCAACCGTGCGCGAAGTGCCAAGCAGTGACGCGCCCAATATTGTCGAACCGCTGCGAGAGGTACCCGGAACCAATGACAGGCACTGAATAAGGCCTATATATAAGGCTGTTTTATAAGGCATTTTATTAAGGTCGGTTATGCTCTCGCGTTTTTTGATATTTTCTATAATTATAAACAGAACACCGTAAACTATAAGAGCCGCCGCCACAACAAAGGCACGCATATCGCCCGTGAGCATCTCGTCAATCACATCGTCAAATGCAAGACCGACAACCGCCGCAGGCAGGCTTGCTATAAGAATTTTCACCCAAAGCAAAATTTTATCTACATATATATAATTATTGCAAATGCGCTTTAAAGCTTTGCCTTTTCCGTTTTCTTCAAAAAAAGGCGTTACCTGCGTGCGTTTTAAATGAAACGGCCAAAGCTTGCTCCAAAAAAGAATTACAACCGCAAGTATTGCTCCGAGCTGTATGACAACCAAAAAAATATCCATAAACTCATCACGGACATTAAGCTTCATAAACTCGTCAACCAAAATCATATGCCCCGTACTGCTTATGGGCAGCCACTCGGTAATACCCTCGACAATACCTAAAATAACGGTTTTTATAATCTCAAGAAAATCAACCATATTTTACTCCGTTAAATTGCAGGGCTAAAAGCCCTGCAATTTTTAATTATTTTTTGCCCGTAAGTTCTTTATAAAGACCTATATAGGCGTTCGCCGACGCACCCCAGCTGTTGTTGCATGCCATACCGCGCTTGCGAAGTATGTTCCAGCCGTTTTTATCGCTGTAACCCGCCAAAGCGCGCCAAACGGCATCCTGCATTTCGTGGGCATTGAAATTTTTAAAGGTAAAGCCGTTGCCTTTGCCGTCACCGCTGTCGGTAATGGTATCGTTAAGTCCTCCGGTTTCACGCACAATCGGCACCGTGCCGTAACGCAGTGCCACCATTTGTGCAAGACCGCACGGCTCACTCTTGCTGGGCATAAGAAACATATCGGCGCCGGCATAAATACGGTGTGCCAGCGTGGCGTCAAATCCAAGCTTCAGCCCCACCTTATCGGGATATTTTTGAGCCATTTCATAGAAAAATGTTTCGAATTCGTATTCTCCCGTGCCTAAAATCACAAACTGCACATCGGCACGCAAAATTTCTTCAAAAACGCATTTTACAAGGTCAAGGCCCTTGTGCTTAACAAGTCGGGTTACCATGCCTATAAGCGGTGTGTCCGACCTTTCGGGCAGACCTACCTGTTTTTGAAGCTCCGCCTTGTTAAACGCCTTTATTTCGATGCTGCCCGAAGTAAAGTTTTTAAAAATCATCGGGTCGGTTTCGGGGTTATAAACATCATAATCAATACCGTTTACAATGCCGGTAAGCTTATAGGTAAACTGCTTTAATATGTTGTCAAGACCAAATGAATAATAAGGATCTAATATTTCGCGTGCGTAGGTGGGAGACACCGTTGTAACCTTGTCGGCGCACTGTATTCCGCCCTTCATAAGATTTACACAGCCGTCGTATTCAACAAGGCTTTCTCTGCCGGGTTTAAGACCCAACAAATCATTGTAAAGCTCCATTCCGTATTTACCCTGATACTGAATGTTATGAATTGTATAAACGGTTTTTATGTCACTGTAAAGCGGATTTTGTTTGTAAAATTCATTAAGATACACCGGCACCATAGCGGTCTGCCAATCGTTACAGTGAATAATATCGGGTTTAAAATCGATGTACGGAATTATTTCGAGAACGGCACGCGAGAAAAATGCAAAGCGTTCGGCGTCATCATAATGGCCGTAAAGCGTATCGCGTTTAAAATAATACTCATTGTCCAAAAGATAATATATAACCCCATCTACATGAGCCTCAAATATTCCGCAATACTGTCTGCGCCACGAAACAGGCACGGTTATACTGCCCACGAATGTCATTTTTTCGCGCAATTCACGGCTTATTACAGTGCCGTACAGCGGCATAACCACGCGGCATCCTACGAGTCGGCGGCGCAAAGCCTTAGGCAACGCACCCGAAACATCGGCAAGGCCGCCCGACATTGCAAAAGGCAGAGCCTCACTTGTTGCAAATAATATTTTCATAAACTTCTCCTAAAATTAAAGTGTCTGATTTTTTTCGATAAAAAACGCTTTCTCATCGCTTCCCTTAACGGTCATTTTAGCACTGATAACCGCATTTTTATCCGAAACAACACGGTCTGCAACGGCGCCTTCTTCAACCGTTACACCCTGCATGAGTATGCTGTTTTCGACAGTAGCGCCCTTTGCCACATTTACGCCTCTGAACAGAACGGAATTTTTGACGGTTCCCTCAATAATACATCCCTCGGCTACCAATGAATTTTCAACCGATGAGCGTGTGCCGTAACGGGTGGGCATATCGTCGCGAGTTTTTGTGTATATGGGACGCTCGCGGTTAAATAGGTCGCGGCGCACACTGCCGTCAAGTAAATCAAAATTAGCGCGGCAATACTCTTGCGGGCTGTCCATAATTGCTACATAGCCCTTATGCTCATAAGCCATTACCTTGAGCTTACCGATATTTGCGGCAACTATATCTTCACAAACCGTAATGCCGCCGTTTTCATAAGAATTTTCGACCAATTCTATAAGCTTATCACGGTTGAAAACATAAATGTCCATACTGCGCACATCTTCGGCGCCGATTGTATTCGGAACACCGGTCAGGGCAATGCTGCCGTCTTTGTTTATATCAAGGGTAAGGGTATGATTATTATCTTTTATTTCCGTACCCTTGGTGCAAACCACCGTAATATCGGCATCGCTTGATTTATGCAGTTTAATAGCTTCCTTAAGATTGACATTTGCTACCGTGCGCGCGTCGCACAGAACAATGTATTTGGCATTACAGCGCAGCATAAAATCCTTCGCACCGTAAAGGGCTTCGACATATCCCTGATAAATTCTCGAATTACTTACATTAAACGGGGGCAAAATCCTGATACCTCCGTTTTTGCGGTCAAGGTCCCAATAGATGCCGCTGCCTATGTGGTCCATCAGAGAACGGTATTTTTCTTTTGTAATTACACCGATATTTGATACGCCTGCATTTACGAGGTTTGAAAGGCAAAAATCTATAAGACGGTATCTGCCCCCGAAAGGAACAGAGGCAATGGAACGCTTTTTGGTAAGCCGTTCCACCTTTTCATCATAAGCATTTGCAAAAATAATTCCCGCTACACTTGACGATATCATATTACGCTTCCCCCTTTACATTTTCAGTTATCATTTGCTTGGCGCCCACTTTTGCACCGCTGCCCACAACAACTCCGCTTCCGATTACGGTAATTCCGAAATCTTCGGGAGAAATCTGTTCGGGGTCAACGCCTACTTGCGCGTTTTCTTCGATAACCGTATTCTCTGCTATTATCGCATATTTTACGCTGGCTCCCCGCTTTATAACGGCACCCGGCATTACAAGCGAATATTCTACCGAAGCGCCCTGCTCTACCGTAACATTTTCAAAAAGAATCGAATAATCAAGCTTGCCGCAAACCTCGCAACCGTCGGTCATAAGCGAATGCTCTACCTCGGCAGTTTCGGATATATACTGCGGCGGCAGTGCGACCGAACGCGAATAGATACGCCAATTTTCATCGGAAAGATTAAGATTGATTTTAGGATTTAGCAAATCAAGATTTGCCTCCCAAAGCGAATCTACCGTGCCGACATCTTTCCAATAATCGTTAAAGCGGTAAACCATCATAAGCTCACCGCGTGACAGCATAAGCGGAATAACATTTTTACCGAAGTCATTGTCAGAATCGGGATTTTCGTTATCCTCGGTAAGATATTTTTTAAGCTTTTCCCAAGTGAAAACATATATGCCCATCGACGCCAAACGGCTTTTCGGTTTTTTCGGCTTTTCTTCGAATTCGTAAATACTGCCGTCGGGGTTTGTATTCATAATGCCGAAACGAGAAGCCTCTTCAAGCGACACCTCTAAAACCGATATTGTGCAAGCGGCACCCGTTGCCTCGTGCTGTTCAATCATTTTTGAATAGTCCATTTTATAGATATGGTCACCGGAAAGAATAAGCACATATTCCGGATCATATCTGTCGATAAACTCAAGATTTTGATATATGGCATTGGCCGTGCCCTTGTACCAATCGCCGCCTTTTTGACCCTGATACGGAGGCAGTATATGCACACCGCCGTTTAGACGGTCTAAATCCCACGGCTTGCCCGAGCCCACATAATCGTTAAGCTCAAGCGGCTTATACTGAGTAAGGATGCCGACGGTATCAATACCCGAATTCGTGCAATTTGAAAGCGGAAAATCTATAATTCTGTATTTTCCGCCGTAAGGAACCGCGGGCTTGGCTATTTTACCCGTAAGCACGCCGAGACGGCTGCCCTGTCCGCCCGCAAGGAGCATTGCAACGCATTTTTTCTTAATCACAAAAACATCTCCCTTTTTTATTTACCGCAATTTTTAATCTTGCTGTTTGATTTATGGCTTTTAGGAACTTTATAATATGTTACCGAAAGCGCCGGTATGTCGATAGACACCGAATTGTCATAGCCGTGCATAGGTATGGGTTCGCTTTGATAGAACGGCTGTATTCCGCCGTTGCCGCCGTATTTTTCGTCGGCGGTGGTGAGCATTACCTTGTAGCTGCCCGCGGCGGGAACACCTATGCGATAATCGCTTCGCGATACAGGCACGAAATTGCAAACACAGATTATTTCATCGCCCTTTTTGTTTATTCTTCTGAATGAAATTATACTTTGATTGCAGTCATCGTTTGAAATCCAAGAAAAGCCTTCCCAAGAATAGTCCACCTGCCACATTTCACTGTGTTTAAGATAAAATTTATTCAAATCTTTTACATATTCCTGCATTTGTCGGTGAGCGTCATAATCTAACAGCAGCCAATCAAGCTCGGCGTCATACTTCCATTCAATAAACTGTGCAAATTCCTGCCCCATAAAAAGCAGCTTTTTGCCGGGATGTGCCATCATATAGGCATAAAACGCGCGAAGACTTGCAAATTTTTGCTCGTATTCCCCGGGCATTTTGTTTATAAGCGAACACTTGCCGTGCACCACCTCATCATGTGAGATAGGCAGAATAAAGTTTTCGCTGAACGCGTAAAAGAACGAAAAGGTAAGGCAATCGTGATTATGCTTTCTGAAAAGCGGGTCAAGCGACATATACCTTAACATATCGTTCATCCAGCCCATATTCCACTTAAAATTAAACCCAAGCCCGCCGTCGCTTGCAGGCTTTGTAACCATGGGCCATGCGGTTGATTCTTCGGCAATCATCATAACCGACGGGTTTGCGGCAAAAGCAGCCGCATTCACCTGACGGAGCAGTTCTATTGCCTCTAAATGCTCTCTTCCGCCGTAGCTGTTCGGTATCCACTCGCCGCCGTTTCTGGCGTAATCGAGATACAGCATTGAAGCCACGGCGTCAACGCGCAGGCCGTCTATATGATATTCTTTAAGCCAAAAGACCGCGCTTGATATTAAAAAGTTCATAACCTGAACCTTGCCGTAATCAAAAACGCAGGTTCCCCATTCTTTATGCTCGCCCTTGCGTTCATCGGCATACTCATAGCAGGGCGTTCCGTCAAATCGGTAAAGACCGAAGCCGTCTTTCGGGAAATGCGCCGGCACCCAGTCGAGTATAACGCCTATGCCCGCTTCGTGCATTATATCAACAAACCTTTTAAAATCAGCAGGTGTTCCGAAACGGGAGGTCGGAGCAAAATAGCCGGTCGCCTGATAGCCCCACGAGCCCTCAAAGGGATGCTCGGTAAGCGGCATAAGTTCTATATGGGTGTAGCCCATTTTTTTTATATATTTTGAAATTTCTTTAGCTGCGGTAACATAGTCGTAGGTGTTGCCGTCGGCAAAGCGGCGCCATGAGCCTAAATGCACCTCGTAAATATTTACGGGTGATTCAAGTATATTTTTTGCTTTTTGCGCCTCTAGCCAATCACCGTCAGACCACTCGTAACCGTCATCGGCATAAACCTTTGACGAATTAGCGGGAGCCGTTTCATAATGGCGGGCATAAGGATCGCTTTTAAGGGTGGTTTTACCGTTTTGGGCGGTTACGGCATACTTGTAGTTTGCAAAATTTTCAATTCCGCCTATTTCCAATTGCCATATACCGTCGGCAATCTTTGACATCGGGTTTGCCCCGACCGTCCAACCGTTAAAATCGCCGACAACGCTTACCGCCGAGGCGTTTGGCGCCCACACCCTGAATGTTGCAATATCTTTATTTAAAAACGAGCCTAAATATTCATAGGCGTCACTTTTTACAGCAGAGTTAAAGCCATAGTCAAAATCTTTCATTTTTGTGCCCCTTCTGCGAAATCGCATATTTTTACAAATCAATTATATCAAACAACATTATTTTTTTCAATACTTTTTGTTAAAAAATGGGAAATATTTTCATTCTATTTTTGACTTTTTTGTTAATTTTATACAAATATTTGCCATTTTTATACACAAAAGACCGGCTTTTTAAAATTTTTTGATTTTTTGCTTCAAATATGGCGGAGCCTCGGTATTAACCAATACCGTTTCACTGCCTATAACTTTAATATCGTCCCACGGAATAACAATATCATCTTCACGGCCGAAAAGCCCGAAAAAGCGCAGTTTTCCGAAAATGATTACCGATGTCAGATTTCCGTTTAAGGTATCCATCTCGACATCGGATATAAATCCGAGAACACAGCCGTCTTTTACACATACAACCTGTTTATTCCGAAGGTCGTCTATTCTGCATAACATAGTACCACTCCCAAATATATCTTATGAATATATGATATATAAAATAACTTGACTAAATCACTTTGAGTTGTTATAATGTTTTAGCAGTTGAATTTTGCTGGAGTAGCGCAGTTGGTAGCGCAACTGATTCGTAATCAGTAGGTCGAGGGTT